>Ga0268359_12872_pt1 | contig 83586 bp, 62 predicted proteins | sample BioMet11_FD_194416 | JGI IMG/M metagenome (GOLD analysis project Ga0268359, IMG submission 194416) | Sewage microbial communities from Oakland, California, United States - Biofuel 11 (PacBio Assembly) | ecosystem: Engineered > Wastewater > Sewage > Unclassified | place: USA: California | collected...
GTCATGGAGCGGTCCACGCCCGCCCCTGAAAAGCCCCTGCTGTGGCGCCGCCGCTCCAGGCGCTCACCGGCAAGACGACCCAGGAGACGACCCAGCAGGCGACCAAGCGACCCAGTAACCCACCCAACAAGCGACCCCAGCGACCAAGCGACCCAGCGACCCACCCAGCAGGCGACCCAGTCAGCGACCAAGCGACCCAGTCAGCGACCCATAAAGTAACCCACCCAGTCAATCACCCGCAAAGCTACCCACAAGACGACCCAGTCAATCACCCAGTAAATACCCAGGGCATCGGCGCCGACCTCTGGGAGACCCTGACCGGACCGCAAAAAAAAGTCCTGCTGTACCTCGCCACCCACCAGGGGGAAATCATCCGCTACGCCAGCACACATTGCCCAGGCCGGCACCCTGCCCCCGGCAACCGTGCAGACTATCTGCCGCCGCTTGAAAAACCTGGGCGTGCTGTCCTCCCATACGGCAGCCGCGGCGTCATCAAGGGCATCCGCTTTTCCCTGGAAAAAAAATCTTCCAAACCGCCTTGCGGCAAAGCCACCAGTCAGCGATCCACAAAGCGACCCACAAGACAATCCATCCAGCGATCCAGAAGGCGACCCACCAGCAAGCGACCCAGTCCCCCCCCACCCAGCAAGCGACCCAGCAGCGACCCCAGAGGGGAGTAATGTATTGATAGATAGAAAGAAGAATCTATCTCTCTTTTCTTCCGTCCTGAAAACGACCTGGCCCCACCTAACCCGGTGCGGATTCGGCCTGGAACAGCTCCGCCAGGCCGTGGAAAACCTGACCGCCCTGGCAAGCCCACCGATCGCCTCATCCAAGGCCTGGATCACATCGAATTCGAGCTGGAACACGGCCAGCTCGTGGACAAGGACGGCCAGCCGTGGCCGATCCCTGTTCCTGGGCCTTCCGGGCCCTGGCCCAAAACGGCTACTACCGGCGCCCAAAGGCTATGTCAGCGCCGAGGAGCAGGCCTTGCGACGCGGAAGAGGAAGCCCGGGCCTTGCTCACCGCCCGGCAAAAGGCGGAGCAGGCCCAGTTCGAGGCCTGGCGGGACGGACTGGGCGAGGACGCCCTGCGTGAGGCCATGCAGGGTTCGCCGGCGGGCCCAAGGATGTCTGGCTCAAGCGCGTCTGGAAGGAACGGGGCAAATAACGTCCGGACCCGGACAGCGGGAGGGTGGGGTATGCAACGCATCGGCATTGTCGGCGCGGGTCTGACCGGGGCGGTCCTGGCTCGGGAACTGGCGGAAAAGGGCTACGCCTGCCTGGTTGTCGACGAACGCGACCATTGCGGCGGCAACTGCCATACCCGGCGCGACCCGGATACGGGCGTCATGGTCCATGTCTACGGGCCGCATATCTTTCACACGAAGGACACGGCCGTGTGGGACTATGTGCGCCGATTTTGCGACATGAGGCCCTACGTCAACCGGGTCAAGGCCGTCTCGGGCGGCCAAATCTACAGCCTGCCCATCAATCTGCACACGATCAACCAGTTTTTCCGGACCGCCCTGTCCCCGGCCCAGGCGCGCGAGCTGCTGGCCCAAAAATCCCGGGCCGACATCGCCACACCGCGCGATTTCGAGGAGCAGGCGCTCAAATTAGTGGGCGAGGAACTGTACCGGGCCTTTTTCGAGGGCTACACCCGCAAGCAGTGGGGCGTCGATCCCACGGAACTGCCGGCCTCCATTCTGCAACGCCTGCCCGTGCGCTTCACCTACGATGATAATTATTACAACCACCCCTTCCAGGGCATTCCGAAGGACGGCTATACGGCTCTCATCGAAGCCCTGCTCGACCACGACCACATCGAGGTCGCCCTGGAGACCCGTTTCGAGGACCTCGGGGAAGCTTTCGCCCACGTGTTTTATTCCGGCCCCCTGGACCGGTATTTCGGCTATGACAGCGGCCGGCTAACCTACCGCACCCTGGATTTCGAAACCATCCGGGCGGAGGGCGATTTTCAGGGCACGGCCGTGATCAACGCTCCGGACCGGGACGTGCCCTTCACGCGCACGATCGAGCACAAGTTCTTCGCGCCCTGGGAGCTGGAGGCCCACGACAAAACCGTGGTGTACCGGGAATACAGCCGGGCTTGCGGGGAAGGCGACATTCCGTACTATCCGGTGCGCCTGGTGGCGGCCCAGGCCTTGCTCGAACACTACGAAGCCAGGGCCCGGGCCGAGCCCCGGGTCACCTTTGTCGGCCGGCTCGGGACCTATCAGTACCTGGACATGGACCGGGCCATTGCCCAGGCGTTGGAAGTGACAAAAACTTGGTTCCTCGCGGAATACCGGTAAAGGTAGTGGAGTTGACCCGATTTCGTGGACAGATCATTTCTGTCCGGCTAAGAAAAGGCTTGACGCCTAAAAGAGACAACTGAACTAGGTTCCTGACGTCTGTCCATTTCGGCGATACATTTTGGAAAATTGACACTGGCCACCATGAGATCAAGTTCAAAAATCTTTGCAGAACGACGCCAGTCGGCACAATCACGCGTCACAGAGCCTATTTTAGAGCGGGCAACACCTTTTTCTTTTGGTCCTTCCGGGTTTTCCGTGGGTAACCGCGCTCAGGCCTGCTTGGGGTAGAGGTCCAATCCGCCACAGAAGAAGTAGATGGCTGTCTTGAAGTGCTCTCTGTTCCGGTAGCCGCAAGCCCTGCGCTTGATGGCCATGATCTTGCTATTGAGTCCCTCGGCCGCTCCGTTGGTGATCCGATGCCGACAAAAGGTCAGGATGTTGTCCAGATGTCGGGAGAGCATCTCCCCGACCTTGCGCATCGGAGTCAGGTCTGCCTTTCTCACCCAGGTCAGCCAGCGCTTCATGAACCGTCTGGCCCAGCCGATGCTGAGGTAGTTCCACAACCCCGACAGGCTTTCCTTCATGGCCCAGGCCTTGGCCACCTTCAGGTTCGTGGCCTTCAGGGCTTCCAACTTCGGTCGATGCTTGTCCGGCAGGTTCTCTTCCCGGTAAAGCCAGATGTACTTGGTCCCCTTGAGGCGCTCGTCTTCCTGGCGGAGCAACTCGCGATGCTCCTGCCGGCGGACCTTGTCCACGGCCTGGCCCACGTGCTGCATGATGTGGAAACGGTCGTGGACGATCTTGCGCGCCGCCTCCGGCACGTGCTTGATCGTGGCCTTGAAGTACGGTTCCCACATATCCATGGCCACAGCCCGAATCCGCTCGAGCTGTTGCGCCGTGAATTGCCGGTAATAGTCCTCGAGACTCTCGGTTTTCCGATCCTGGGCCACAAACTCCACCGTGCCGCCAAGCAGGTCACAGACCACGGTCATGTAGTCATGCCCCTTACGGAAGGCCTTTTCATCGATGCCAAGATAGCGCGCGGGGTTGGCCTTCTTTCTGGTCTGCCCCCGCCGGACGGCTCTGTCCATGACGTTCCAGGCCTCGTCCCAGCTGATCCGCATGAGCCGGCAGGTGCCGGCCACGGTGGCGCACTCGCGCAACACATCGATGATCAAGCGCTCCATGAGCAAGGTGAAGCGCCCTTTGGCCTCGGCCCAAGGCACTTTTACCTGAAGCACGCCGTGCTCTGGACACTCCACGCGCGGAACCCTGGCATGGAGGAAGGTCTTGAACTGGCAGGTATCGAGGTGACGCCATACCCGGGGCTCGGCATGATCACGACAAGCCAGTTCGCGGCCACAGGTCGGACAAAGCCACCGGACACCGGCAGCGTGATCAACATAAACATCCACCCGGCCTCCTGCCGTGTCCAACTCGACGTCGGCAACAAACCACGGGTCGCTCAGCCCCAGAATCTGGGAATACAGGTCCGTGTCCTTCATGGTCACCCTCCGGGGAGGACCATAACCGGTCACCTACCCACGGAAAACCCGGAAGGACCCAACAGTTAAACCACCGCCTCTGGCGGTGTGACCCGAAGAGGTTCGACCGATCCGGGGTTGCTGGAAGGACAAAAAGCAGGCTCTCCACCCCAAGCCCGCCGGGACTTGGAAGAGGAGAGCCTATGCGAGAATGGGAAAGCCAAGCGCACGTTCGTTGGTATTGCCGGTACCACGTCGTGTTCATCCCCAAATATCGAAAGAAGGCGGCAAGGAGATTGGCGGAGTCTTCCGTGAGCTGTGCGAGCAATTTGGGTTGGAGCTGGTCGAAGGGCATGCCTTGCCTGACCATGTGCATATGTGCTTGAGCATCCCGCCCAAGTTTAGCGTCGCCAACGCGATAGGAAAGCTCAAAGGGAAATCTGCGATTCTTATCCACCGAAGGTTCCTCGGGAAGACCAAGAATTTGACGGGTTATCACTTTTGGGCGCGTGGCTACTGCGTAAGCTCCATTGGCTTGAACGAAGATCAAGTCCGAGAGTACATCCGCAACCAGGAAGATCATGAGTTGCGCCAAATGCAATTACCGTTACAGGGGCTGGACGTAAAACCAACCACGTAAAATTGCCCTGGCGGGCTAAAGCCCCCTTCGAGGGGGCATCATCATACCACCGGCTATGCCGGTGGTAGCTGATTGTGAACACGCCCTAGTTTCTCGGCGCGACGCGCGACCTCGACAAAATCGGCGATACCTTTTTTAGGTAAGTTGGAGCTGACTATGCCAAAGATCACCTTGTCGACAACCGGATTCGGCATGTCGAGAGAATCAACATCCACCACATTCGGTGCGAGGAAGCTGCGACGGCTGTGTGCGAATATCCTCTGCATCGCGGCAGAATTAGCAATTATATAATCGGTTTGCTGCAGGATCCGTTTGATGATGGCCTGCGCGTCCAACCCGATACGGTTGCACAGATGTTCGTCATGTTCGGTCAACCTGGACGACCTCAATTCCGTTCTCCGCTCTATGATCAAGGACGTGGTCGAAACGGCCATGGGGGCCGAGATGACCGGTTTCCTCGGCTACGACCGCTACCAAAAAATCGCCTCCATCGGCCTTTTGCATCAGCTCGATTACTGCCATGCTGTCCTCGGCCATTGTGGTCTCCTTTGGTGCAGGTGCGGCGTCCCAACTTTACCTTACAGCCAATCGGCCCGATGGGCACCTCGCCCATTCCGTCCAGGCTGGAGGTCCCCCCCCCGCCTGGACGACTCCAAAATTTACATCACTTCCGTGGACTCTACCCGCCCGAAGCGATGATGACGGAAGGCAAACAGGCAGGTTATTCTGGAAGAAAATTCTTTACTTCCACACCCGCCTCGGATAGGCAAACCACCAAGATTAATCAGTTGAGGCTCTGCAGTGGCAATGTTCGTGCATCAGGACTGATTTTTGAAGCCTATCGCGAAGGCTCGGGGTAAAAAGACAACGAGCATGCAGCAAAGAAGGCCGATTTCGGGGCAAGGCGCAGAAATCGGCAACCCTTTGAAACAAAAGTTCTTTAAGAAACGGTGGACGAGATTATCGGCGCTCCGGCCGGGTAGGTGGCGATATAGATATCCATCTGGAGCATGTCGAAGAGTCCAGCCTTTTTGAGCTGTTCGTCCACGGCAAAGCCCGTACCGAGGTTGGTGTTCGCGAGAGTGCCCCGGCCGGCTTCCCGGAAGGAGAAACTGCTTTTCTTCAGAAATTGAGGCCAGAAGATTGTCCGCCGGAAGCGGTTCCAGGTCCCCCGTCGATCCCCGAACTCAAAAAATTACCAGATGTCCTCGTCGGTGCGGCCAAAGTGGCGCTGAAAATTTTCTGGCGACATGACTTCAATAACGCCTTGATTCCGGCTAGATATCGCTGGCTACAGACGTGCCAACGCCGAGAGCCTCAATGGATTCATGAGCTTTTGGTCGCAGAAACCTGAATCCATCCGAATGATGGTGGGGACGTCCGTGGCGTAGCGAATCCTATGAGGTGCATAGGTGTGCTGGACATTTTGATGGCCGTGTCCTCGTGATTTGGAGTGCTTGCCTCACCCCGAGAAGACGACATCCGTATGTACCTTCCCCAGGTCATCTCTACAACGGCTGGAAGCCGGGGACCTTTTTGTTGGTTGGCTTGACGCAATGGTGCGTGGGCTCACCATCGTTGCCCATGACCATGGACTTGAGTCGCCAGAGCTAACTACGATATGCGGCGGCATAACATCATGCTCTTATTGAATGGTGGGCAGTATGATTGCTTTTATTTTTTAGCTAGGCTTTGCTCTCTTTCCGCGAGGAATCGTTGCGGGAGGGATTGAGAGGATCATATATGGACACGAAACCATACGTCACGCTTCTTTGGCTGTTGCTGTCCTTGGTCCCCGTTGGGATGACAGGGTGTTCCGGTTTTCTTCCGTCGCTTGGCGCCTCGCGATCCCAAATAGCCCAAAGCGCCAAAAAAATGCAGGATGCCGACTCGCAAAATCTTAGTAGCGTTGTCGCCAGTATTGAAATCGTCGATGTCAACCGTGGCGTCACCCAGCAACTCCTGGCTCAACAACACCATGATGCTTTTGCTTCGCTGCAAACGGCTTCGCGGCAACTCACCATTTCCCATATCGGCCCTGGGGATATTCTGGAGGTGACGATCTGGGAGACGCCGCCCGCCGCCCTATTTTATCAGGCCGCCACGGCTGTGGACAACGCCGTCATGCTGCCAAGTGTGAATGCCACACGCTTTCCAGAGCAAACGGTCACAAGCCAAGGCACGATTTCGTTGCCCTTTGTGGGCAACATTACCGTGGCTGGCTTGACCACTCAAGAAATTGAAAAGTTGATTCAACATCGCTTGAAGGGCAAAGCAAATGCTCCTCAGGTCATGGCGCGCCGGCTTACCAATGTCTCGTCCACGGTCACCGTTGTGGGGGAGGTTAACAAGAGCACCATCGTCCCCCTCACGCCCAGACACGAACGCATTTTGGACATTCTTGCTGCGGCCGAGGGCGTCAAGCAGGAGATTAACAAACTGACCATTCAGTTGACCCGGGGCGGCCAAATCCACTCCATGCCGTTGGAAAACGTTATTGCCGATAATAGTCAAAACATTGCGATGCAACCCGGCGATGTCGTAACCGTGCTGTATCAGCCGCTCAGTTTTACCGCCCTGGGCGCCTCCGGCCTCCGGAATTCGGAAGTTGCCTTCGAAGCCAAGGGCATCACCCTGGCCCAGGCCCTGGCCCGGGCAGGTGGACTGCGCGACGGAGAAGCCGACCCCAAGGGGGTGTTTATTTTTCGCTATGAATCGGCAAAGGCCATCCAGTGGCCCACGGCACCGACTGTTATGACCCCGGACGGCAAGGTGCCGGTGATTTACCGGATCGATTTGAACCAGGCGAGCACCTTTTTCGCAGCCCAGTCCTTTCCCATTCACGATAAAGATATTTTGTATGTCTCCACGGCGCCATCCGTGCAGCTGCAGAAGTTCCTGGCACTGTTGTCCACCGTGGTCAGCCCGGCCATGTCCACCACGACCCAGGTCCACACCATCTCCCGCGATTAGCGACTGTAACCGGTCAGGCTTGACCTCCTTCGGCGATCAAGCCCTTCCGGGGAAAATATGAAAAAAATCGTACTCTCCCAAACCTGTCAGGGTGAGATACTGAAACAATTGCTTGCACTCTCTCAGCCCTTCCAAGAAGAATATACCTGCCATTTCGTGCCGAACTACGAAATTAAAAACGGAAAGGCCGCCACGGCAGCGGTTCCCACCGCTCTGGAAGCCGAACTGCCTGACTGCGACGTGTTGGTCTATCATGCCATCACCCTCTATGATTTCGATCGGCTCATTGCTCTGATGCCACCAGGTTCGCAGGCCTTTCGTATCCCCTATGTGACTTCCACCATCTATTGGCCTTCCTTGGATTTTCAAAACCCGTGTTGGCTGGGACCCCGACAAAGTACCGCCCTTATTCCCTGGCCCTGCCGCGTGCTCAACGAACTGATCGTACGCCGGCGCGAAAAACAGCGGGTGATTCAGGACTATCTTGAAACCGACCTAGCCGCGTCTTTCGATTTGTCAACTCATTTTTCAAATCAGGTAACCTATTTGGAGCAGGCCGAGGCCGGAACAATCTTTCATATCGCCGATCGCGTACAACGCGAATTTGCTTCCGTGCAACTTTTTCACATGATCAATCATCCTTCGGTGGTCATGTTTCTTGATATCGCCGACGCCTTGCTGGAAACATTGGGCTTCCCCAAACTGCCGCCCTACAGTTACGATCCCTTTTGCATGCACCAAATGCCCATCCATCCTTCGGTCATTCGCCATTACAAACTCACTTGGTGCGGACCGGATACACGATGGGTCATCTTAGACAAAAAATTTGATTTTGAAGAATATACAGCCTACTATATTGATGCCTATATTGAAAAATTCGGCTATGCCCAAATGCCTACCCAGGCCAGATCCTGCAAAGTCCATTTTCTACAGGCACTTCGGCAGCGCTGGCGTTGTGGACCCTTTCGTCGATTGAAAAAATCTTGACGTCCCTCGGCATGCCACATGCCGAGGAGGAATACCGACCATGCGCTGCAATATTTGTGGAGGGACGGCTTTTCAAGCCGCTCCTGGAGAACGAGTCAGTAAGGCGGGACGCCTGCCACGTTGCCAATCCTGTGGCTCTTTGGAACATCAACGGGGAGCCCGTATGTTGCAGGAAGAGTTGCGCGACGTCCTGCCCATGGACTTGATGGAGGCGCTGCACTGCGGCGATGACATCGGTCTGCCGAGGGCCTGGTTCCAAAGCCTGCGGCACGTTACCTTTGCGGACGACGGTCGCTTACCCGAAATGAAGGATCAGAGCATCGACTGGATTACGTGCTATCATGTGCTAGACCACGTGCGCGGCGATATCCTGGCCCTTCATGAACTGCTTCGTGTGTTGCGCCCCCATGGTGTTCTTCACTTGACCGTGCCCGATCCCATGCGGCTCGCTGTCACCGAGGAGTACGGTGCGTTGCATCATGACGGCCAGTACCGCATCTATGGACGAGATTTCGTTCTCCTTTTGCGTTCCAATCTCGCCGGTATATTCCTCTTGCAGCTCCTGTGGGCTGATCCGATCACCAAGGGAGAAGAACTCCATTATTTTTTGACGCCTTCTCGCGTTGTGGCCGATTCCGTCCTGGAATTGTTTCCAAGTGCCTGCCTGGAAGCCCTGCGGGGTGACGGCAAGGAATATTCCCTTGGACAGCACAAGACATTACTCGCGGATTTTTCCGACCTGCTGCCCGATCAGGGAGATATGGCCCTCGCTTCGAAGCCTAATGCCGATGGAACGGACACCGTCGTGCGTTGTTTGGCCTTTTTACAGGCGAACTTGGGGCTGCGCGGCGGACTTTGCTGTTTGGGCGGCTTGGGACCTGTCCGCTTGGCCCGCCTAGCCCGCCGGGCCTATCCCGGCGGGACATGGGTTGTGGCGGCAGACGGACCTGTCGAACAGGAACAGGATCCCCACCTCGTTCAACCCATGATCTTCGATTCCAAACAGACCGATCAAGCCCGCATCGCGCAAGAGTTCGGCAGGGCGAAGGCACTATGGGTTTTTCTCGAGGCATGCCATTCGGCTAAGCAGGTGGTCAAACAGCTTCAGTTCGCCGAGACCTTGCTGGATCCCTGGGGATTGCTGGCCATTTCCCAGTGCTTTGATGGCCAATGGCCTGAGATGACCGAAGGGGCCCTGTTTTTTTTGTCTGGTCCTGGTTGGGGCCGGATGGTACCCGTATGCTTAGTCGATGGGTTGCTGCTGTTGGCTCAAAAATACCATATCGGGCTTTTGCGCGATTATGTACGCCGGGCATTGGGGACCTATGCACTGGATATGCAGACCAGGGCCTTATGCGAGCAACCGTTGATTTGTCTCTCGATGGTCGATCCAAAATCCTTGGCTACGCTGTGCGCGCGTCATGATCTGACCCAGGTCTCCGGCGGCGGTGCGATAGGGCAATGGACGGGCGAATGGCATGGGCCGGCTCGACCCGGACGATGGACCGGCGCAACACGCAGCGGATTTTTGCTTCGCCTCGATCGCATCCGCGGCAACGGAGAGTTATTTATCCGCGTATCGGCCATGGTGGCACCCCAGCGTTCCCCTACGCACCTTTCCTTGTTTCTCGACGGGAAGGAAATGGCCCGTGGGCATATTCACAAGTCACACCAAATGATTGATCTTTCCGTGACATTGCCCAAATGGGCCCAGGTGGTGCATGTTGAATTGGCGACCGATTGTTTGGCCAGCCCCTTAGAATTGGGCGAATCCAAGGATCCGCGGTCCCTTGGCGTGTATTTTATCAACTTTGACGTGCGTTCCCGGTAGTTGTGGGAGAAACACAGGCGGGATAAAAAGGTATGACAACGGGGTGGGGCTGGCTCCAGCGGGTAGGAGGCTGGTTTGGAGGAACAAAGACTGCCCGGACCGTACGCGGCCATGTGGATACGGTGACAGCCCATGGCGCCGTGGGTTGGGCCGTGGATACCGGACAACCCGGACGGCGGCTGACCGTAGAAGCTCTGCAAAACGGACGTCGCATCGCCACCATCCTGGCCGACCAGCCTCGGCCCGACCTGCGTGCTCAGGGATTGGGCGACGGCGGCAACGGCTTCCAACTTGATTTTCCTCCCGGCCTTGTCGACGCGGGCGCGCATGGCATTACGGTCCGTCTTGTGGAAAACGACGAGATCTTATTTCCCCGCCCAAAACGGACCACGGTTCCCCAAAAGCACATCGCTGGTTTGTTTGAAGCCCTTGATGACGGCCTGGTGGCCACAGGTTGGGCCGCCGTGCCCGGTCAACCCTCCAGCCGCTGCCATATCGAGGTTCAGGTGGACGGACGCCCCGTGGCCGAAGGTGTGGCCGACCGGTTTCGATCGGATTTGTTGGCCGCCGGCCGGGGGGACGGCTACCATGCTTTTTGTGTTCCGCTGCCGCCAGGGGCCTTGACCGAGACGGGGCAGGACGTGACGGTACTGGCTGACGGACATATTTTACCCCGGGCGCAAGCTGGCGGCCCGGATTTGTCGCGGCTGCTGCGGCCAAGTCTGGGACCGGCCAGGGATGGCCATATTACGGTACAGTTGCCTCATGGCGCTCCGACCATCACCGCCACGGCCTTGCGCATCAATGACACGTTGCAGCCAATGCCCGATTGGCCAGCCGGGGCTGGAAAGATGCAATGGGAACTGCCCCGCGACATGCAAGATATGCGCACCCGGCTTTGCCAAGCTGTGTTGACCGCCGGGGAACTGACGCTGGTCAGCGAACCGCGCCTGATTCGGGTGCCCGACTATACCCTGGAGATCCTCGCCGCCACGCCCGAACATTTTTGCGCTCACCTCACCCGAAACGACGCCTCACGACCGCCGCAAGCGGTGGTCTACGCTGGAGACACGCCGCAAGGTTGCGGCCGGCCGGCTCCCGGTGCCGGACCGGACGCCCCCTGCCAGATTGACATCACCTTTGTCCCCCCCCGCCCCGACGCTGTGTTGACCGTGCGGGACGCGGCAATGGACGTCACCGTGGCCACGGTACAGCTGCGCTCTCGCCATGAGGCCTTGCTTGCTTTGTCCCAGGCCGTGGCCGTCCAGCAGGGCGCCGCCGGGCAGGCCTTGGTGCGGACGCTATTGGGCGAGGCCCTGGCCGGGCCCGATGCCGACAGCCTGACCGTACTGCGGCCGACTCCGCCCATTGCAGCCGAGCAGGCCGGCGAAGTGGCTGTCATCGTGCCGGTCTATGGCGGACCCGAGACAACCGACGCCTGCTTGCGTAGCGTGCTTGCGACCCGCAACACGACCCCTTGGCGCTTGTATGTCATCGACGACGCCTCACCGGATCCGGCCATGACCCTGGTGCTCGACAGCCTGTCCGGGCACGACGACGTATCGATCACCTTGTTGCGTCTGCCGGTGAACCTGGGGTTCCCTGGGGTGGCCAATTTGGGGCTGGTGCTGGCCGAAGGACGCGATGCGCTTTTGCTCAACGCGGATACCCTTGTGACGGACGGCTGGATCGACAGACTGCGTGCCGCCGCCCTGTCCCGTCCCATGGTCGGGACGGTGACCCCGCTGTCCAACAACGGGGAAATCGCCACCGTGCCCACGATTTGCGATCCAAGGCCGATTACCGATCCTCAGCTTGTCCGGGAGCTGGCCGATACCGTCGCCCGAGTCAATCCCGGCGCTACGGCAGACATTCCGGTCGGCGTGGGATTTTGCCTGTATATACGTCGAGAATGCCTGGACGCTGTGGGCCTTTTCGAGGCGGACACCTTTGGCAAGGGCTACGGCGAGGAGACGGATTTCTGCTTGAAGGCGGCGGCGCTGGGATTTCACAACCTGCTGGCAGGTGATTGCTTTGTCGCCCATGTGGGCGAGGTGTCCTTCGGACCGCAAAAGTGCGTTAGACTAGCCGAAAGCGCACAGATTCTGGCCGCACGCTATCCGTTTTACGACGCGGCCGTGCGTCGGTTCATCCGACATGATCCGGCCAAAATCCTGCGTCAGACTGTGGGGTTGACCTTGTTAGCCGACGCCCTGCCTCCAGGACGCGTGCTCCATATCATCCACGGCTACGCCGGCGGCACCGAACGTTATATGCGCGATATTGCCGCCCTGGATAGGGAACACGACTTGATCCCGCTGGTGTTGCGCCATGAAGACGATGGAACGGCCAGCTTGTCGGTGGAGGTGCCGCCTGGGCGCTGGACAGGTTTTTTTCGAGCACCCCATGTGGAACGCTACGCTGCGGGGGCGAGCGAAGCCTTGCGCCAGGCCATCGACCTGTTTCACCCGACCGCTGTTCACCTGCATGCCCCGTTTGGAGCCGAAAGAGGCCTGCTCGACTGGCTGGCCGAGCATTATCCCTGCGACATCACTGTGCATGACTACGCCTGGCTATGCCCCCGTGTGACCCTGACCGACGGCCAGGATCGCTATTGTCACGAGCCTAGCCCCGAAGGCTGCCTGGCATGTTTGGAAGCCTTTGGACCCCATCCCGGACTAGCCCGGCATCTAGCGGCGGCCGGGGGCGAGGTGACCGTCTACCGTGAAGGCTTTCGTCGGTTGTTCGCGTGTGCCCGGATGGTCTACGCCGGCTCCCGGGACGTGGCCGAGCGGCTGGCCAGATATGGTTTTCAGACACCGGTGACCGTGCGCCCCCATCCGGGAACTCCGGACACCGTGCCGGTGGTCAGGCCGGGCAAGCCTGCGGCCGATGGGGTGGTGCGAATCGCCCTTTTCGGGGGCTTAAGCGGCGTGAAAGGCGCCGGAGAGCTGGTCGACTGCGCCCGGGAAGCCGAAACCGCCGGTCTTCCGTTACGCTTTATTTTGTTCGGTTATCCGGCCGCTCGGGAAGATCTTGCCGGACTTGCCAATGTCACGATAACCGGCCGATACCATGAACAGGATCTGGATGCCCTGGTGGCGGCCAACCACCCCGACCTGGCCTTTTTCCCGGCCAGGTGGCCCGAAACCTTTTCCTACACCTTAAGCCATGCCTTTCGACTTGGGTTGTGGCCCGTGGTGTCGGACCTGGGCGCTCCGGCCGAGCGGGTGCGTCAGTGTGGTGTCGGTACCGTATATTCCCTTTCGGCGACGCCACAAGAACTATGCGCCTTGCTTTTAAGCGAAGCCAAACGCCGTATCGGGCGTGCGTTGTCCATGCCAGAGGAGACGACATGAGTAAAAAACGTCAGGGCGGTTTCCTACGCTGGTTGCGGGGGAAGGGTTCGAAAGCGGACAACACGACTCCGGCGACGCCGAAAATCACACCGGCCAAACCCGCTTCGATCCTCTTTACCCAGGAAAACCGCCAGGATGTGGACGTTCAGGAGGCGGAATTCGGTCGTTTTTGGATCCGCGTGGGCGAGGTGGAGGAGCAACTCGTCGACCAATATGTGGTTGACACCGTCCATAGGCCCCATTTGTTGGAACGTCCGCTGCAACCGGAGGAGATCACCGCTTTACGGGAACTGGCTCCCTGGGGCTATTGTTTCCGTCTTAACGCGGACGTCTCCATCGACAACGTGTTGTCGGACGATTTCACACCACATGCCTTTGATCAAGGCGAGGGTATGATGGAAATGGACTTGCGGATCTCCATGTTAGAAGGGGCGCTGGCTCGCTATGTCGACCCGGAATTTCCTCCAGGTAGTGGACGCTGGCTCGATGTCGCGACCAATTGTGGCATCATTCCCTTGCTGCTCAACCGCCAGCGCGGCCATGTCCTGACCGCTCTTGATTTGGCCTCGATCAATCTGCGCAAGGCCAAACGGTTGTGTGCCATGGCCGGCGGGCAGGACATGGCCGTCATCCAGGCGGATGCCTACGATTTTTTTAACCAGATCCCTGATGCGGCTTATGACATGATCAGTGTCCTTGGCTTGCTTTACCACTTGACAGACCCTGTCGGACTGCTAAGCCGGGTTTATCGGAAGGTCCGCCGTGTCGTGCTCATCGATTCCATCGTGCATAACTTCGATTTCTCCGGCTGGATCCAGACCGTGGGCCGACACATCAAAATGCCTGAAATGGCCCATGCCTATGATACGCGCCAGATTATGGAACTACATCCGACCTGCCGGGGCTTGGTGGATACGTTGTTTCAGGTCGGCTTTGACCGGGTGGTGGAAGTTGCGCCCTCGCCTGCGCTGTTGACCCATTTTCCGGCTCCGATTTATATGTCACGGAATCGTAAGATATTTCTGGCATTCAAGGATGCGGCCGGTAAATGAATCGTATCGCCTTGACCCCGGCCCTGCGCGCGACGCTTCGTGAAAAAGGCGTATCCTGCCTCCATATCGATGGTACCGTCTTTCCCAAAGATGTGGCGCTAGAGCCGCCCTGCAGCCTCAAATGGATGCAGATCGAACATTCCCTGCGCATGGGAGCCTTCAGTTACGCTGTCAGCGGCTACTATTTTGCCTGCCGCATCGGCCGATATTGTTCCTTCGGCGAAAACGTGCAGATTGGACGGCATGGGCATCCCTTGCATTATTTCAGCTCATCACCGTTTTTTTATACACCCTATACCGCTGTTCTAGATCAATCTCCACCACCCCTACACGCGATTGATCCTGTTGCCGATTTTCGCCGCAACAGCCCGCCAGTGACGCTGCAGCTGACCGAGATCGGCCATGATGTCTGGATTGGACATGGGGCCTTCGTGCTGCCCGGTGTCCGCTTGGGCACGGGATCGGCCGTGGCGGCCAGGGCCGTTGTTACCCATGACGTGCCACCCTACGCCTTGGTGGCCGGCATCCCTGCCCAGGTGCGGCGATATCGATTTGCGGAGGCAACCTGTCAAGCCTTGCTGGCCAGCAAGTGGTGGCAGTTTGCTCCCTGGCAACTTCGAGGCGCCTCGTGTGATGTGATCGACGACTTTTTGGAGCACGTCTTTCGACTGCGCAGTCGGGAGAAACCTATTTATGCTCCAGAGACCGTTTCCTTTGCGGCATTGGACTAATTTAAGGTCTCTGTACGTATGACTTCTTTGGCTATGCGGCATGGAAGACGTGATTTTTTGACCAGACAACACAAAAAGTACCTTCGGACATTTGGAGTATATCCGAAATGACCATTCCTCCACTCTCGACCGCGAGTCGCGGGCAAGCTGCCGGTTTGTCAACCGATCGGTCACCGGTCGGCTTTTGGCACCGTTTATGGGACAAGGTCCGGCGTATTCACTGTATGTTTTGGTTTTTGGTGGTATTGCCAACCATTCTGGCTACAATCTATTATGGATTTATGGCATCTGATATTTATATTTCAAATTCAAGTTTCGTTATTCGGCAGCCTGAGAAAGATAAAATGACATCACTTGGTATGTTCCTGCAAAGTGCAGGGTTAACAAGTTCTAAAGATGAAGTATACTCTGTACGAGAGTATATGTTGTCTCGTGATGCATTACGTATCCTTGACAAGAATCTCAATCTACGCGAGCATTACTCAAATAAAAATGTTGATTTTATACAAAGATTTGACTCGCTTGGATTGAATAATAGTTTTGAATTATTTTATGAATTTTATAAAAATATGGTCACTATCGACATTAATAGTGCTGCTGGGATTTGTACAATCAAAGTCAAGGCCTTTACCCCCCAAGATGCCCACGCAATTGCAGCGTCGTTATTGTTTTTGGGGGAATGTTTTATTAACGAAATCAATACCCGGGCACGACAAGATTTGATTCGGATAAGCCTGCAGGAAGTGGAAAAAGCCGAATTGGCCGCCAAGGATGCCGCCCTTGCCTTGTCGACCTATCGCAACCGACAATCAGTTTTTGACCCCAAGCAGCAATCAACCATGCAGTTGGAACAAATCGCCAAGCTGCAATCTTCCTTGACCAGTGTTCGTGCCCAGCTTGCGCAGTATCGGCTGGTGGCTGCAAAAACTCCCTATATTATTGCTCTTGAAAAACAAGAGCATGAATTGCAAAAAGATATTTCTCAGACCATGGGTAAGGTGGCAGGCAAACAAGATTCCATGACACAACAGTTGATTGAGTTTGATCGCCTTACACTTGATGTGAATTTTGCCGACAAACGGCTTACAACAGCCTTGACCGCCTTGGAACAAGCGAAGTCTGAAGCACAGCGCCAAAATCTATATTTGGAACAGATCGCGAAGCCTAATGTTCCAGATATTGCATTGTACCCTGAGCGTTTTAAGGATGTTCTAGTGGTCTTTTTTATTGGTCTGCTTATTTATTCGACAGCCTATATTTTTCTTATTGGCGTAAAGGAGCACCAGTCATGACGCAAACAACTGGATATCAAACTACCATTGCGGAATCATGGCGTATTCAGTGTCGTGTCCTTTCCGCTTTAGTACGGCGTGAATTTATTGCAAGTTACGGACGGCGCGGTTTGGGATTTTCCATGGTTTTTATGGAGCCCTTGTTTATTATGGGTTGTGTTATGGTTATCGCGTCGATGACGCGATTTCATATGCAGTCTACGGGATTTCCCGTTGTTCCTTTTGTCGTGACCGGGTGGGGTGTGCTGTGGGTGTGTCGCTACCCCATTATGCATATGGTTGGTGTTGTCTTGGCAAGCGCATCTTTTCTCTATCATAGAAACATAACTGTGATGGACATCTTGATTAGCCGGGCCGTAGTCAACGTCTTTGGCTGTGTTTTTAGTTTTATTGCTATATTTTTTCTGTATCAATTTTGTTTTGCAACATTTTATCCGTATGACCCGCTATATCTTATTCTTTCAGTTTTTTTGCTCATTTGGTATACACTTGGCCTTTGTATATTTTCTGGCGTTATTAGTGCCTATTATGCGATAGGCTCAAGGCTTCCTATCCTCATAGCTGTCCTTCATATTGGGTTAAGTGGATTCTTTTTCATGGTTGACTGGGTACCAATTCAATTTAGAAGTGCTGTCTTAATGATACCGCTTATTAATGTAACCGAGATGATGCGCTATGGCGTATTTGGCAATCTTGTCCCTTGCTATTTTAGCGTTGTCTATCCATTTTCTTTTAACCTTGCGATGACATTTTTAACATTCTTTTGGTGTCAACGCCTTATGCATTCGAGAACTGTTCATGGTATCGCTGGATAAAATCACAAAGTATTATCCGACACGGCATGGTCCACGTCTCATCCTCGACAATATCAGTTTTACGCTGTCTCCCGGGGACAAACTCGGTATTCTTGGCTGTAATGGTGCAGGAAAATCGACCCTGGTGCGCATTATTGGTGGTATTGAACGTCCCACCTCCGGCTCGATACGCCGAGAGATGAGTGTCTCATGGCCATTAGCCCTGCAGGGAGGCTTTGTTGGCAGCCTGACCGGCTTGGACAATCTCCGCTTTGTCTGTCGTGTCTATAATGTCCCTTATGAAAGAGCCGAACTACGGGTGGCATCTTTTTCAGAACTGGGGGAATATCTGCGGGAGCCAGTTTCCACCTATTCCGCCGGAATGCGGGCTCGGTTGGCTTTTGCTATTTCCATGGCCGTGGATTTCGACTGTTATCTCATCGATGAGGTTTCCGCTGTCGGGGATAGGCGCTTCAACGAAAAATGTAAAAAGGAATTATTCGATAAAAAAAATGATCGTTCATTAATTATGGTTTCGCATTTTTATGGTGTTATCAACGAATACTGCAACCGTGTAGCCGTGCTTGATCAAGGCCGTTTCTTAGTTTTTGACGAGCCTGCAGAGGCAATTAAATATTATGATTGGGTTCTTGCGCAAAAAAACATTACGTTTTAGCGTAAAAAAATACGCAGTAATTGCAATGTGGCCCTGATGTGAGATTGATGCACGGTAAAATTCATAAAACATTGTAAAGTTAAGTAGTTGATGTCATTTCTGCCAGGCTAAGCTAAGAGAAATAGCTGTTTAGGATCATTTGACTTTACTCTTTTCCGTTGAGGACTAACGAGATCGAGGATATCGCAGTACTGAAATAGATTTCGTTGCACCAACCGAGCCAGATAGTGCAGGCTGATGCCGATCTTTGACAGGAACTTCTGGTAGGCCAGGAGTAGGTACGCGATCATCGCGATGTAGACCTGGGACAGGACGGCATTTTTCGAGTTGCCGAAGAACGACTTGAGCTTGAGGTTCTGCTTGATGAACCGGAAGAAGATTTCGACCGGCCATCGCTCCTTGTAAATATCGGCGATGGTGCGGGCCGGCAGCGTCATGTGGTTGGTGAGGAAATCAAAGCACCTCCCGGTTTCCTGATTCCGGTAGCCGACGCGGCGCAAGGTCATGGTTTTTTCGCCAACAGCGACCTGGATGATGTGATGATCGGAGATGACACCCGTTGCCCGATCCGTGCCGTGGCGCTCAATAACCCGAAAACGGGCGTTGCTCTTGAGCCGCGTGACTAGGAAGACGTCGGATTTGCAGAGCTGACGAAACCACGTGTAGTCGTTATAGCCCCGGTCAAAGACCACGATGGTGATGGTGACCACCGAAGCGGGAGATAACCGTCATGGTCTATGATCGTGTGCATCTTGATGCCGCCAACAGGCGCAACCGATCCTGAATCGGGATAAAAATCAACCACGACTGCCTCCTCGGGAGCCGAGAAAAGGCGCAAACAGTCATGTGCGAGAATTACGCAGCAGCCTTGATGTGCCTACAAACAAAACATGCGGAGATGATGCTATGCAATTTTATGAAAAGTTTATAAGCCTTGGGCTTAACTGCGAAATTTCTTTTCAATTACGGCGATTGCAAGGCGGCGACATTGATTCTTATATTTTTTCTTGGGCGGATTTACGCTCCATGGGTGCCCTCCTAGATTGTCTGCGTCAGGGTCCCGCTATTTTCGAGGCTCCTATGACGCCGCTTACCATCGATATGTTGCATCTCGCCCGCCACAAGGTCAGTTTTCATGGCAAGACCAAGCTTGAGGACATGCTGTTGCCGGATGGAACTTACGATCCCCAAAAATTAGAGTTGTCGCGCCGGGAGATTATTTCACGTCATACCTATCTGTTTTCCAAGTTCAATACGGTGATGGACTCAGGGAAAAGCATTTTGTTTCTGTTGAAGCCGCGTCCAGAGTTTGATTCATGCGATCCAGGCTATGTGCGCCAATCCGCCATTGACGTACGTGATCTGCTGCGAAAACAACATCCGAACAGTGTCTTTGATGTTTTGGTGTTGCAGGAGCAAAAATATCAGGAGCCGAACTGGAGTCTGGAAAATATCCAGAATCGTTATCTGGCCCACTTTGCCCCTAACTCCACGAGTTGGGATGCCGACATTCCGAGTTGGGATGCCATTTTCAACGAATTCAAATTATTCGGAGCCAGTCAGGACATCCGGAACGCAATTGGCGATGTCTGGTCCCGATCTGCCCTGGCCCGGCCCCAAAAACGTCGTTTTTGGGATTCCCCCTCCATCGTGCGCTATCACAATGCCAAGCTCTGCGGTGAAGAGTGTGACGGATCGCGTACCGGCTTGATACGTCGCATCCGGAAACGCATGCCCGGACGTGTCTTTGGTCGAGGCCTGTCCATCGGCTGCGGCGCAGCACACAAGGAAATGGAATTGCTTACGGCAAACTTGGTGCAGCACTTTAATCTGTTTGAATTTTCCGAAGTACGCCAACAGCAGGGGCAACAACTTGCAGCCAAACGGGAATTGACCGAAAGGCTTACCTGGAGCCAGGAAGATTTTCTGACCGCAGCCCATGCTGGGCCATATGATTTCATCTATTTCGATTCATCTCTACACCATTGCTTCAAGATGGACGAGACTGTCGCTTTTATTGCTTCCCTGTTAGCTGAGGATGGACTGTTTTGTTGTTTTGAATACATTGGACCAGATCGTTTTCAATATGACGACGCGACCTTGGTTGCGGCCACAGCCATTCGATCTATGTTACCGGACCGCTACTTTCTGTCAAAGAACACGGTGCCGCTTGGGCGTCGTTGCTTGCGTCCAGATAAGGCAAGCCTTATAGCTCACGATCCGTCAGAATCAGCCGAGTCTTCACGCATCATTCCTGCTTTGCGTAAGGTTTTCTCCTTTCGTGATGAGTGCTTTCTTGGCGGGATTGTCAGCTTCATTGCTCTTAATGACGTGATTGGCAATTTCGATGAGACGGATCCAACGGATACGGAACAATTGCGTCAACTCTTGTGTATGGAAGATGCGTTATCCGCCTTGGGGCACAATCTTTTGGTGACTGTTTTGGCCAGAAAGACGCCTTGGCCTGCGGGATAACCCGGCTTTGCGCTTGGAGTAGCCCCCAATTAGACCGGACATCCTGGCCAACCGAAGAGGTAGGGCTAGAGGTATTACGTGTACGCCAACGATTGCCCAGACGCTCAGACTATTCTGAGCCAGATTGCGGCATGGTTTGAGGACTACAACGAGATGCCCCCTTACAAGGGCCTGTGGATGCTCTCTCCAAGGGAATTCATCCGCTTTTCAGCAACTGCGGGGTATCCGGTTTAGCGGGGGAGACTCCAGCGCTGGGCTGAAGACCACACTTAGATCTCTGAAGAGGAAAAGAAAATATGGTAACATTTTTTTCCCGTCAGCGCGGCAAAAAGAAAAAGCCGGCAGTTTCCTGTGATGGTTGGGTGGATGGAATTACCCGTGATTTGATTACGGGCTGGGTTTGGTGCCCGCATATCCCAGATAAGCAACTTGATGTGGCCCTCTTCATGAATAGCGAAGTGTTGGCTAGTGCCCGAGCGGATCAATTTCGGGCGGATCTGCAACAGGCGGGCGTGGGTGATGGCACCCATGGATTCGTCTTGCGTCTGGCATCCAAGCAGGTCTTGTCCGCCGACGCCATTTTTACCGTGCGGGTGCGTGATCTCGACTGTATTATTCCTGCGACTCCAGGTGTGGACGAACAATTGGCGGCCTTGGGCATGCCTCCGCAAGAGTCTCCTGGAGAGTATTTTCTGGCCGTCAGCCACGGCATCGTCTGGGGCTGGAATGTCTATTCGGGGACGGCCGGGGCACCGGAAACCATGATCCTGCGCGATGATGCCGGCCGGGAGGTCGCGCGGGCCACTGCCAATCTGACCGAGGTCCCGAAAGGCCTTGGACTACAAAGATCAGCCGGACGGGGTTTCGCCTTGCGCTTGCCGCCCCTGACGTTTGACGGACAGACCCATTGGTTTGAAGTCGCCACGGGACAGGGACAGGCATTGCAAAACGGACGCATCACCATTGACGGTGCGGTTCGTGGTATCGGCTGGATCGACGCGTTGTGGCCCAACAAGGTGGTTGGCTGGGCTTATAACTATCTCCAGCCCGGAAAAGGCCCCACCGTGGAAGCCTTCTTGCGGGATGTACCCCTTGGCGTTGCCGTGGCGGACCAGTTCCGAGGCGACGTGGCGATGCTGACCCGCAACCATGGCTTCAATGGGTTCACGATAACCTTTCCTCGCCCGTTGTCCGCCGTCCAACTCCAGGACCTGCGCCTTGTCATTCGCGAAACCGGTACCGTCCTGACGGTCCCGGAAACCACTTTGGAGCAAGCGCTCACCCAGGCCAAGCAGAAAGAACAATCGGAGACGGTCGGCACCTCCCTCGGATGTGAAGGCTATTTGGAAAGGATCGAGGGTCGTGTGTGCACCGGTTGGGCGGTTGATCTGGACAAGCCTCACGAGCGATTACTGATCGATCTGTATCTCGACGGTGTACTAGTGACATCCACCATGGCGGATTTGTTTCGTAGCGATCTCAACAACAAGCTCCCCACGGATTGTCGCCATGGCTTTGTCGCCGAGTTGCCTTATGATGTGGAGATAACACCCGAAAGCCAGGTGAAAGCCTTTGCCCGGACTAGTAACTTCCCGCTCGCGGTGTTGAAAAGCGCCCAATATCCTGATCCTCTTGGCCAACGCTGGCACCACGTCGGGCCAAGTCAGGCCTTGGCCCGACGTTACACTCCTCCGTGCGTGTTCCAGGGAAGCATTGATCTGATTGTGCTCAACCGCAATGGCGCGGCCCATCTGGAAGCCTTTTTCACCTCGTTTGCCGCCTATAATACTTATCAACATTACCGCATTGTGGTTGTTGATCACGCTTCATCCGATGAAAGCTATGCTGTATGCCGACGTTGGGGCAAGCGTTTGCATGTAAAATTTTTGCATCGTCCCAGAAATTATTCGTTCTCAGAATCAAATAATTACGCAGCTGACCGCTCGAATGCCACCTACGTATGCTTCATTAACAATGATATTATTTTTTGTCAGGATATTCTCGGTCCGATGCAGGCTTATTTCGTTGACCCGGCGATCGATATTTTGGGTGTGCGCCTGGATTCCCCTCCCCTCGACAAAGATCGGACGCAGCCGACCTATACGCAACATTTGGGCGTTCAATTTTCCTTTCGCGCCCCTGGCCGACCGTTTTTGGCCTACGAGTTACCCCGTAATTGCCGTAGCGAGCCCGTTTTCCACAGTGCTTGGCGTACCCCGGTGGTGACGGCCGGAATGATGGTGATGCGCCGTACGGCGTTTGCCAACCTGGGGGGGTTCCATGAAGGCTATTTCTATGGCTATGAGGATGTGGATCTGTGCCTGGCCGCCTATGCCCGCACGGGCCGGACAGCCGTGTGCGCCAACGATATTGTCGCGTGGCACCAGCGTGGCGCATCCCGGGCAATCGAAGTCGAATCCAAATCCCAGCAAGGCAAGAACAAGACGCTTTTGGAGCGGCGTTTCGGACAACTTTTAGCCGGCGTGCGTCATGCCGAATGGATGGCTGAGAACCGGCTGTTTCAGCTCGAACGGCTTTCTATCGCGTTTTTGGTAAGCGGAACGAATTTCGCCGCGCCGGAAGCCGACTTTTTTACCGCCCACGAACTTGGTGAAGCCTTGTCCGCGGTCTGCGACGTCGAAATTACCTATCTGGACCGGCCGAATTGGAAAAATCTCGAGTGTTTTGACGTTGTGGTCGCGTTGCTGCATGATTGTAACCTGCCGGCTTTGCGGGCCAATCCCCATCAAATTTTGGTCGGCTGGCCACGCAACCAATTCGAGAAATGGCTCGCCTTACCGTGGTTGACTCAGTTCGATGCCATATGGTGCGGTTCCAACAAGGCGGCGGAGGCTTTTTCCCGCAAGCTGCATAGAACCTGCCCGGTCCTGCGCATCGCCACCAATGCCGAACGCTTCGAAAATCCGCCTCATGATCCGAATCTGGCCGCCGATTACGTGTTTACGGGGAGTTTTTTTAATGCGCCACGGCAGTTTATGACCTGTATTAGGCCGGACGAGCTCCCATATTCTTTTGCCTTGTACGGGCACAATTGGAATAAGGTGGGCTGGCTCTCCGCTTATAATCGAGGAGCCCTTTCCTACGAACGCATGCCCGCCGTGTACGGTTCGACAAAAATTGTCATTGACGATGCCAACCACACCGTAGCCGGTTGGGGATCGGTCAATAGCCGCGTGTTCGATGCCCTTGCGGCCGGAGCCCTGGTCGTCACCAACGGCCGGTTGGGAAGCGAGGAGGTTTTCGACGGTCTGTTGCCCGTCTACAGCGATGCCGATAGCCTGCGTCAACTTTTGACGACCTATCTGGAAGACGAACCCAAGCGTCAGGCCTTGATGAACCGCCTGCGCGCGAAGGTCTTGCGCGGGCATACCTATGCCCATCGGGCCGCGGATATGTGCCGGCTGTTGCAGGCGCTTGGCCGTCATTTACGCTTGGGTCTCCGGTTGGGAGAGATGGCGATTGCCCAGGAGGATGGCGGTCTGTTGGCCCGGCTCGTCACCAAAGCCGTGGACGCGCTGGGCCATCGCACCCGCTGCGATGCCGGCACGCCAGCCGATCGCAAGGTCCAGTCTGGCGATGATGCTGTGCTCGATATCGGCGATGTCCCCGCGTTATCCATTCCGAGCCTGCCGGCGCAACAGCGTTTTTTTCTGTGCACAAGTTTGGTGTTGGACGAGGCGAACATCCGCGGACTGTTTATCTATGATCAGGTCGTGGTCCTGACCCCGGAGTTGGCTGAAACCGTGCGCCAGCAGGTCGATTGTCCGGTTGAAGCGCTTTTCCCCGATGCAGCGGATTTTGCCGCGGCCACGGTGCGGCGTAATAACCGGGCCTGGTCCATTGGCGACCAAAACGCGTTCGTGCACCGTCTGGAAGACGTTTTTTCCTCGGTGTTCAAAACGTTGGCCGCTGCCCAGAACGACTGGAGCCACGCCCCGATGCCAGAACGCTACGCCCAGCCCGAAAAAGACGCCCCGATTGTCCACGATGGCAACGCGCCGATCGGCCACGTGTTTTTCTTCCCCGATTACCGGGCCACCAATCCGTATCAGACCATGATGTATACGGATATATCAGCCTGGCTGGATATCCACCCCGGGAACATTGATACGGCCTTAACGGCCTTGCGAACATCCGGCAGCCCGGTCGTGTTTCACCTGCATTGGACGTCCGTCATTTTGGGAAGCGAAACCTCCCGCGAGGCAACGCAGGGCAGAGTTGATGACTTTTTGGAGCGGCTGCGGACGTTTGTGGCCGAAGGTGGCAGTTTGGTGTGGACCGTGCACAACACGATCTCCCACGATTCCCGCTTTGCCGACATCGAGGCCGGCTTGTGTCAGGTCCTTGCCGACCTGGCCAGCTGTATCCATGTGCATGACGCGGCCGTGCCGGAACTGGTCGCCCAACACTACAGCCTGCCTCCGGAAAAAGTGTTAGTGGGTCCGCATGGCCATTACCAGGGCATCTATCCGGACGACTTGAGCCGGGAGGAGGCTCGGCAACAACTCGGGTTGCCGGCTGGGGCTGTGGTCTTTTTGTTTTTTGGCCAGATTCGGGGCTACAAGGGGCTGGAGGCACTTGTGGACGCCTTTGTGCGTGCCCATGCCCAAGCCCCGGCTGATGCCAAACCCTGGCTTGTCGTGGCCGGCAATCCGGTGTGCTATGACCCGGAGCCCCTGCGCCGCGTCGCGCAAACCTGTCCCGAACTTCGGCTGGTGCTGCGCGAAATCCCCGATGATGAACTGCAACAGTACTTTCGCGCTGCCGATTTCAGTGTGTTGCCGTACCAAAGGGTTCTCACATCGGGATCGATTTATTTGGCGCTTTCCTTTGGCGTCCCGGTGATCGCGCCTCGGCTTGGTTTTCTCGCAACCGTCGCCCAAGACGGAGAAAACGGCCTCTTTTACGATCCCGAGGCTGAGGGAGCCTTGGAGGACGTGTTAACGAAAGCCTTGCGACTTTCGGCGCCGCGTCGCGGTGCCATGGCGGTTGCCGCTTCCCAGCGGGCCGGGGAACTGGGATGGGAAACCATGCATCACAGTTTGGCCCGGGCGTTTGCCGCCGGAACCATACCGGGATGTGCGTTCGTCGCGTTGGACACGCCGGGTGGCCAACGGCGGGTCGTGGTGCGCCGGCCGCTGGTGGGACCAGAATTTACGCCGCGCGTGGCCGTGATCATTTTGCATTATGCCCACCCCGAAGATACCATACGGGCGGCAGCCTCGGTGCTGGCGCAGAACTACACGGATGTGGAGCTCTATCTGGTCAGCAACAATCCAGATCCAGAAGTGTTTTGTGCGTTGTCGGCTCAATTCCCACAGGCCGTGGTGGTCCAGTCGCCGGACAATCTGGGCTATGCGGGGGGGAACAATTTGGGGCTGTTGCTGGCTCGGCAAACGGACGTGGACTATGCGTTGTTGCTCAACCCGGATGCCGTACTTGGCGAAGACGCCCTGCGTCAGCTGGTGTATCGGGCCGATGCCAATCCCCAGGCAGACATCTTTGGTCCACGCATTGTTTTTGGCGATCGCCCTGGCGTGGTGTGGTTTGCCGGCGGTCGACTTGTCTGGGACTACGGATTGCAAGCCGAACATCTGGGCATCGGCTTCGCCGTGGCCGATCTGCCCAGCGAGCCGGTGACGGTAGATTATGTCACAGGTGCTTGCTTGTTTGTTCGGAGTACGCTGTTGGAGCGCATTGGTCTGCTGCCGGAGGAATACTTTTTGTATTTTGAGGAAACGGACTGGTGTCTGCGCGCCCGGGAAGCCGGGGCACAATGCCTAGTCTTTCCCGATATCGAAGCTGTGCACTACAAGCGTTCCGAGGAAGGCGGCCGCCCCAGTCTTTATTTCCTCTACTATTACTGCCGCGGCGCGTTGCTGATGGCCCTACGCCATCAGCCCGGCCAACTGGAAGCGACGGCGTCTTGCGTGCGCGAAAAGGGCGAAATATGGCTGCGTTTGTTTAGCGCGTCCACGCCGGGCGACTATAAGCGTGCCGCCGCCGCCATTGCAGCCGGATTGGCCGATGGGCATGCGGGGATAACTGGGCGTGTGGATTTGGAACAGCGCATTGCCGATGCCATGCGTGGCATTGCCTAAGAAACAATGTTTGGGCACAGCAGGCTGTACGCGCGTGACGAGGCGGACCCGAAACCGCAACCGCGGGACAATGATAACGAACGGAGTCCCTTGTCGGCTTCGGCTCCGTGTGCAAGTTGCGGCGAAAACCAGGGGCAGACATTGCCTGATTGCGAGACAGTCCAGGCAATGTTTGCCCCTGGCGGCACGAGGGATACCGGTCAGCTATGAGACGGTCAGGCAGTGTGGCCTAAAGTTTGGCCGCAATATCGCCAAGGACCTGCTCCGACGGGTACCACGCCGGGGCGGCAAATGACACCTTGATGAGGTCATCCTGACCATCGGAAATAAGCGCCAAAATTTCTAGCGGGATGTGACGGTGCCCAAGCGTCCGAAAAGCGGCTAGGCAGCCTGTGTTTTTTCGCAAAACAACGTTCGTTGGTCGGGGCCGAGAACGGCAAGCTGACCGAACAGTGTGTGGGGACCAAGGAAAAACGATGCCAGTAAATAAATACAGCCTCATTGTTTTTGATCTGGATGGGACGCTGGCCGAAAGCAAATCCCCGATTACCGTCGATATGGCCGATCGTCTGGTGCGGTTGTTGGCACAAACGCGTGTTGCTGTCATTTCCGGTTGTCGTTTTGGTCAATTTGAGACGCAATTTCTTGCCAATCTGCCTTCAGAGGCCGATTTATCCCATCTTTTTCTTTTCCCGACCTGCGGAGCGGCCTTTTATCGGTATGACGGCCGGGCGTGGTGCGAAATATATGCCGAGGACCTGGCGCCGACAGACAAACAACGTATCCTGTCGGCGCTCCACAAGGCGCTCAATGCAGAAGGGCATCGGCCAAGCCAGGTGTGGGGCGCCTTAATCGAAGACCGGGGCACCCAGATCACCTTTTCGGCGCTGGGCCAGGAAGCACCCCTGGCGCAAAAAGCCCTGTGGGATCCCGATCAGCGGAAACGGGCGGCGCTCCGTCGCTGCCTTTTGGAACGGATCGATGATTTTGATATCAAGTATGGAGGCACGACCTCTATTGACATTACGCGCAAGGGTGTTGACAAGGCGTACGGCATGCGCAAGATCATGAGTAACCTGGGACATAGCCAACAAGAAATTTTGTTCGTGGGAGATCGTCTTGAACCGGGGGGCAATGACCATGCCGTTCTCGGGACAGGCGTCCGTTGCGTCGCGGTGCAAAATACCGCGGAGACGTTGGGTCTTATCGATGCGATTTTGCGTGGCGATCTGGAACCTGACACGACGCCGAGTAGATGTGCGTAGTCCGTTTGTGCCGCTGCGATCCGTTTGCCATGGAGGATGCTTTGCTTATCCCTGTAATTTTGTCCGGCGGTTCAGGAACCCGGCTTTGGCCGTTGTCGCGCCGTTTTTTCCCTAAGCAGCTCATGCCGATTCTTGGCGGACGGGAAACCCTGATTCAAACCACGGTTTCCCGGTTTGCCGAAGAGTCGGACATAGCCGCACCGATTGTTGTCACGGGTGAGCCATATCGTTTTATGGTCGCCAGCCAGTTGCAGGAATGTGGCGTCACACCCTCGGCGATCATTTTGGAACCATTCGGACGCAACACGGCCCCGGCCGTGACCGTCGCGACCTTGATCGCCCTGCGCGAGCATGAGGATCCGGCATTGCTGGTGTTGCCGGCCGATCATTACATTGGCGATACCAAGGCGTTTTTGGATGCCGTGAAGGTAGGGCAGGAGTTGTCCGCCCAGGGGTTGTTGGTCACCTTTGGTGTCGTCCCGAATCATGCGGAGACCGGCTACGGCTATATTCGCAAGCACCCGGAGCCAGTTGCTCATGTGCCAAACGCCTACCCCGTGGCGGAATTCGTGGAAAAACCGGATGTTGCGACGGCTGAGGCGTATTTGCGGGATGGGACGTACCTCTGGAATAGCGGAATGTTCTTGTTTCGCGCTTCGGCCGTGCTGCAAGAACTTGAAACGTTTGTTCCCGAGATCGTAACCGCCTGCCGCCAGGCCCTGGCTGGCGCTCGGCCGGATTTGGATTTCCTGCGTTTGTCCGAAACGGATTTCGCCGCCTGCCCGGCGGATTCATTTGATTATGCCGTGATGGAAAAGACCGACAAGGCGGCTGTCGTACCCCTATCGTGCGGCTGGAGTGATATCGGGTCATGGTCGGCCCTGTACGACGCCCGGGAAAAGGATGCGCATAACAATGTCTGCGTGGGCGACGTACTGGCCGAGGACTGTTCCGGCAGCTATATCCATGCGACAAACCGTCTTGTCGCGGGGTTGGGCCTTAAGAACATGGTGATCGTCGAGACCAGGGATGCCGTATTCGCGGCGCCGCGTGATCGCGTCCAAGAAGTGAAACACTTGGTTGACCTGCTCAATAAGGCCGCACGGGTAGAGGCGCAATCTCACTGTAAGGTTTTTCGTCCCTGGGGACATTATGAAGCTATTGATCCCGGGTTGCGCTACCAAGTGAAGCGTATTGTCGTGTATCCTGGGCAGACCCTGTCGTTGCAAAAGCACTATCATCGCGCGGAACATTGGGTCATTGTTCGCGGAACAGCTTGGGTGCGCCGGGGCGATGAAGAGCTTTTGCTGACGGAAGACCAGTCCGTCTACATTCCGCTTGGTACCGTACACCGGCTTCATAATCCCGGGAAAGTAAATCTGGAGTTGATCGAGATCCAGACGGGAAGTTATCTGGGCGAGGATGATATTGTGCGTTTTGATGATCTTTACGGTCGTCGCGATACAGACGCTATGCCGTCAAGAGGGACGAAAAGTCGTTGAGTGGAGTTGACCACGATTTCGTGGACAGATAATCCCTTGAGAAGGAGATCGTCGTAAAAAACGGGAAGAATCGTACGCTAAGCGGGCCTGTAACGAAAACCGTGTAAACCTCCACTAAGGGGCGAAAGTCCCAGGATGTTTTCGTGCTGATCAACCGTGACGAACTGGCCAGGAAGGTGCTCGAAGGAGAGATCACCAGCCTGGACGACCTCAATGCCGTTCTTCGTTCGATGATCAAGGATGTGGTCGAAACGGCCATGGGTGCCGAGATGACCGGCTTCCTCGGCTACGACCGCTACCAGACTCCGGACAGCGATCCCAGCAATCGCCGCAACGGCTACAGCCACAAAGAGCTTGCCTCGAAAGTTGGACCCATTGATGTGCCCCGGGACCGGAAATCCGAGTTCACGCCGGTCATCGTCAAAAAGCGCCAGAAGGACATTGGCGGCTTCGAGGAACTTATCCTTTCCATGTATGCCAAGGGGATGAGCACCCGCGATATCCAACACCACGTCAAGGGAATCTACAACCACGACATCTCGCCCGAGACTGTCAGCCGCATCACCGATGCCGTCATCGATAAAGCCAAGGAATGGCAGAACCGGCCGCTGGAGCCGATTCACACCATTGTGTTCATGGACGCGCTGTTCCTCAAGCTCCGGGTGGATGGCCGGGTCAAGAACGTTGCCGCCTACTTGATGGTCGGTATCGACCTGGAGGGGCGTAAGGAGTGCCCCGGCATCTGGCTTGGCCAAAGCGAATCCGCCAAGTACTGGCTCGGCGTGCTCAATGAGTTCAAAAAACGGGGTGTGAACGACGTCCTGATCTTCGCCGTGGATGGCCTGACCGGCTTCCCAGAAGCCCTCAGGGCCGTGTACCCCCAGAATGAAATCCAGCGTTGCCTCGTTCACCAAGTCAGGAACTCACTCGCGCAGATGGCCTGGAAGGACCGCAAGGAGGTTGCCAGCTCCCTGCGCTCGATCTACACCGCTCCAACAGAGGAAGCTGGTCTCATGGCCCTGGCCGAGTTCGAGGGCACCTGGGGACGGAAATACCCCCATGTCGTGCTGTCCTGGAAACGGCACTGGCCGGAACTGGCGACGTTTTTCAACTATCCCGAAGCGGTACGGCGGCTGGTTTACACCACCAACCCATTGAGAGCCTCAATAGCCGGGTCAGAAAAACCGTAAAGGGGAAAAACGTCTTCCCGACGGAGATCGCCCTGTTCAAGGCACGGTATCTGGCAGTGGCCGAAGCCGAGAAGCGCTGGACGATGCGGACGAGGAACTGGCAGGAGATCATGGCCCAGCTTTCGATCTTCTTCCAGGAAAAGCTCAAAGATTATCTTTGCTGAACCAGCAACCAGGAGCGTTTATACAGTTTTTGGGACACTCCTCTTTAATCCGGTATGGACCTCCCCCTGTACCAACGTTGCCGAAGTAATAAACATCATGGAGCATACTTCATTACCTTGTTGGCCGTTGTATACAACCAGGCCGTGTTGATCGGCCGAGTACACATCCACGCCCCTCTGGGGCTCGGCGTCATTAATTTTTAACATTCAACGCAAGATAGACCATGATCCTTGTAAATGTCGTTCCCCAACGGCAGGTTCATCTTGACCCGCCGTTCGATATAGTACTAAGCAACGGTTTGCCCTTGGTGGTCATTGCTGGGCCCTGTGCCATGGAAGGGGAAAATTTTGGCCTGCGTACGGCGGAAAGCCTGCAACGCATCTTTGAGGATGTCGGCCTGCCCTTCGTATATAAGTCCTCGTTTGACAAGGCCAACCGCACCTCCCGGTCGTCCTATCGGGGAGTGGGGCAGGATGCGGGCTTGGCCATACTTGCCAAGATCAAACAAACCTTGGGCGTGCCGGTGCTGACCGACGTACACACCCCGGAACAGGCGCCGGCGGTGGCCGCCGTGGCGGACATGCTGCAAACCCCGGCGTTTTTGTGCCGGCAGACCGATTTCATCCAGGCGGTCGCCGCGACGGGCAAGCCCGTTAACTTGAAAAAGGGACAGTTTCTGGCCCCCTGGGACATGAGGGCCGTGCTAGACAAGGCCCTGGACACCGGCAACGAACGCCTGGCCTTATGTGAACGCGGGTCCATGTTCGGCTATGGCAATCTCGTGGCCGACATGCGTTCTTTGTCCATCATGGCGCAAACCGGCTTCCCCGTGGTGTTCGACGCCACCCACAGCGTGCAGCTTCCGGGCGGTCTTGGCACGTCCAGCGGCGGCCAGCGGGAGTTCGTTCCGGCCCTTGCCCGGGCCGCCGTAAGCGTGGGCGTGGCCGCCATCTTCCTCGAAACCCACCCGGATCCGGAAGCCGCCCCCTGCGATGGACCCAACATGATCCCCTTTCAGGATCTGCCCGAACTCTTACGACAACTCAAAGACATCGACGCCCTTGTCAAAGGCTGAAACCAGGCGTGTGTGGCCATGAGCCGCACACGGCGGCGAAGTACCTCAAGGAAGGCAGTTGCCCTCAGAGATGAAAGGAATCCGGGACTGGCGCACTCGGCCCGCCCCCTTTCAGCCGCATTGGTCGGAAATTGAAGCGCGTCTTATTGCGGAGCCAGGCCTTGAGGCCCGATCAATCTTTGAGGAACTGCAAGAACTTCATCTTGGCCGATGCGAGCTAGTGGAGTTGACCCGATTTCGTGGACAGATAATCCTTTGAGAAGGAGAGGTTCACGATGTCGAAACGCCCCCCTTATGTAGGCGTCCAAAGAGGTCCTTCTTACGTCGCTTGAGTTTTCTGTCATGTGTTATCCCACAGGAGGACGACCATGGCAGCATCCGCAACAGAGGTGCGTTCCGATAATGCGGCGTATTGGTCTGAATCAATCTTCGCCGAGACCACCGCCCCGTCGCCGATTGTCTACCAGCATGGAATATTGACCCCCTCGGCAGCCCCCTTAGATGTGTCGGATCACCAGAGGCACAAGGGGTATCGCGAGGAGAGCTGATAGTGGAGACGATTAAAAAGGTCCGGCTGGCGGCGCGACGAGATGGGAAATCCATTAAACAGATTGCACGCGAACTGAGATTATCCAAGAATACTGTTCGGAAGGTTCTTCGAGAGGACGTTGTCAAGCTGCACTACGAACCCCTGAGGTGGACCCGGTTTTCTTGGACACGGATTTGTAGGAATCTCAGTGTCGAAGGAGAACCGGGACATGAAGCAAGATGAGCGCGAGAAGGGACAGGGGATGGATGACGGCAGGACGTGTGATCCTGGGGCGAGTGAAGTTGCGACCTCCCGTTCGACGGTGGTCGGCCCCCTGGCTCCGGGACAACGTTGGACCGTGACCAAAAAGCGGGAAGTCGTTCTGAGGATATTTCGGGGTGAGTCCCTGGACAGCCTCTCCAGGGAACTGGGTGTGGGAATCTACCGCCTGGAAAAATGGCGTGATGCCGCACTCGGCGGCATTGATGTGGCCCTGAAAAGCCGCACCGATGATCCGCTGAAAGCAGAGTACGATTCGGCCATGAAGCGCGTCGGCGAACTGACCATGGAGAATGAATTGCTCTGGCAGCGTGTGAGGCGGCCAGGCCCTTTAGCCAAGAGGAGGTCGAAGAAATGAGCCGTACGACGGCCTCCTGTGGAAAGCGCTATGGAGTCCAGCGGGTCTGCCATATTTGGGAGCAGCCCAGATCATCCCACTATGCCATGGCTCACAAGCCCTGCGCGTCGTCGGCGCTGGCGGAGCCGGGGAAACGTGGTCCGAAAACAGCAGAGTCCGATTCGGTGCTGCTGGCCGCCATCAACGCCGATCTTGCGTCCTCACCGTTTTCTGGCGAAGGACATCGCAAGGTCTGGGCGCGCCTGCGGGTCCGGGACAGGATTCGAGTCTGTCGCAAACGGGTGCTGCGGATCATGCGGGAAAACGACCAGCTTTCCCCTTTTCGTGGCCGGCGCGGGTCAAGGTGGCGCATGTTCGGCTTTGCTACAGCCGGATGTATTTTGTCGCCGCCTATCCTCGCGAAACTCAGGAGATGTTTTTCGACGCCCACATGCGGGCTTTCGAGTTCTTCGGCGGCGTCACGCGGCGCGGCATCTATGACAACATGAAGACTGCCGTAAACAAGATCCTCCTCGGCAAGGATTCGGGACTTCAACGAGCGCTTTGAACAGCTTTGCTCCCACTATCTGTTCGAGCCGGTGGCCTGAAATCTGCGCCTCGTAGCGTGATCCTGACGTGCCCAGACACATTTTAGCACCCTATGCGCAAATCGGCCCAAGCAAGTTGGCGGTGCCCGCAGCCCTGACCGCAACCAGATCACGCAGCGCTCGCCTCCAAATCATCGCGCGGCAATTTTTGACGCCTGCCGCCGTTTCCCGTAAAGGAAGAAATTCTGCCCGATGCGCCTTTCGGCAACGCCCAACAGGATTAAATCACTTCATGTCTAGCCCCCATGTGCGGACACAGGCCCGAAGCGTCAATTTGGATGCACCGTATGCGACGGTCACCGTCACCAATGACCGCCCCTTGATGGTAATCGCCGACCCCTGTGCTATCGAGGATCGGCAATTGGCCCTGGAGACAGCCGCGTTTTTACGCGAGACCTGCGCCAGCCTCGGCCTGTCCGCGATCTACAAATCTTCCTTCGACAAGGGCAACCGCACCTCCCTGGCCGGCTATCGCGGCCCGTCCCTGGAAAATGGTCTCACGATCCCGGCCGAAGTGCGCGAGCCCATCGGACTTCCCGTCATCACCGACGCGCAGCCCCCCGAACAGGTGCCGGCCGTGGCCGATGTTCTGCAACTCCAGGCCTTTTTATGCCGGCAAACTGATTTCATTCGGGCTGTGGCCGCTGCCGGCAAGCCCATGCGCATCAAAAAAAGCCAGTTTTGGGCACCCTGGGCCAAGGCCCATGATGCCGGCAACGAGCGCCTGGTGCCGGTGCTGGCCACCGTGGGCATTGCCGCCATTTTTTTGAAAACGCAGCTCCCCCCGGACAATGAGTCTTGTGATGGGCCCAACATGGTACCGCTGGCCAAACTGCCCGATTTGCTGCGCACGTTGCACGCGTTAGATCGGGTGCCCAAGGAAACGGTATGACGCCGTCAAATATGGTGCTCCCCTTGCGCGCGCGGCCGGTGGACCAGGTTGTGGCCGAGCCGGACGGGGCCTGGCGCGCCACCGGGGAGCAGCCCTGGCTTGAATTGTTGCCGCTTGGCGGATCGATTCCGTCGGGCTGGGTGCTGTTACGCACCACGCTGGAACGCCGGGGAGGCGGCTATGCCGCATATCTGCACGCCGAAACCGACCACCCCGGCGACGTGGCCACCTTCGAGCTGCCGGTGTCCCTCAAGGGCACAATCTTGGAACTGGTCGAATTGCCGCCGGGCACGGTGCGCCTGCTACTCGAACCCATGCAGGGCGAGGGCACCTTTACCCTTGGCGCGTGCAGCCTCAAGCGGGTAGGTCAGGCGGAATGCCTATGGCGCATGGCCCGGCGCGTGGCGCCCATGTATTACAAACAACCGCGCGATCGGCGCAAACGGGCCGGCTTGCATGTGCGCACAGCCGTGTGGCGCCTGCGCGAGGCCTATCGTATTGCCGGCCGTTTTCGAGCCCTGTCCCCCTCGATCCCCTACGACCGCTGGATCGAGGAATTCGATCGCCTCGACCGCGACGACGTGGCCGCCATCCGGGCCGATGTGGCGCGATTCCGCAATGCGTCGCCGCGTTTTCGGGTGGTGCTGCCCGACACCGGCGACATCGCGGGCTATGCCGCCACCCGCCAATCCCTGGCCGGCCAGTTGTATCCGAGACACGACCTCACGCCCGACCTGACGGTTGCTCTGGCCGGGGCCGATCCCGCCACCACCTGGATCATCCTGCTGCGCCCGGGCATCGAACTGGCCCCGCACGCCATGTACTGGCTGGCCAAAAGCATCCTGGCCGACCATCGGCTGCGCCTGCTCTATGCCGACCATGATCACATGAACCCCTGTGGCTGCCGATGCAATCCGACCTTCAAGCCTGACTGGTCACCGGAATTGCTGCGCTCCACCGACTACATCGGGCCGGCCGCGGCCTTTCGGGCCGATCTACTGGCCAGCCTCGATATCGAGCCCCTGCCCGATGGCCACACGTTGCTGCTGCGCGCGGCCGAACGCCTGAACGCCTCGGCCATCGGCCATGCCTATGCCATCCTGTTCCACTTTCCCCGCCAGCCGCCCGAGCCCTTGCCCGACGATCCGGCCGAGGAAGCCGCCAATCCCGTAGCCGACCATCTGGAACGGCTGGGCATCCCGGCCCTGGTCGAACGCTGCCCTGGCGCCCATTACCGCGTACGCTATGCCTTGCCGGAAAGCATGCCGCTGGTGTCCATCCTCGTGGCCACCCGCGACCAACACCGCATCCTCGATTGCTGCCTGCAAAGTATATTCGCCAAGACAACCTACCCACACTACGAAGTGCTCGTCGTAGACAACCAAAGCAGCGATCCGCAAACCCTGGACTATTTTCGCCGGCTCGCCAGTCGCCCCCAAGTCCGGGTGTTGGCCTATAATCATTCCTTCAATTTCGCGGCCATCAACAATTTCGCCGCCAAACAGGCCAAAGGCGATGTTTTATGCCTGATCAACAACGACACCGAGGTGATTACCCGGGGCTGGCTGGAAGAGATGGTTTCCCGGCTGTTGCAACCTGATGTGGGCGTGGTTGGGGCCAAGCTGCTCTACAGCGACGGGCTGGTCCAGCATGGCGGGGACGTGGTCGGTCCGGGAGGCTGTGCCAACCATTTGCATTCCTGCCTGCCGGCGGACGATCCCGGCTACTGCGACCGCGCCATCCTGGCTCAGGATCTGTCCGCCGTGACCGCAGCCTGCCTGGTCACCAGGCGCGCCTTGTTCCTGCATCTGGACGGCTTTGATGCCCGACATTTGCCCGTGGCTTTCAACGATGTCGATTATTGCCTGCGCGTGCGTGAGGCCGGCCTACGCGTCATCTGGACGCCTTATGCCCGACTCTACCACTACGAGTCATATTCACGCGGCGCCGACGACACGCCGGAAAAACGCCTGCGCGCAAAACATGAGGCCCACTACATGCGCAAACGCTGGAAACACGTCATGCGGCACGATCCCTTCTACAATCCTAACCTCAGCTACGTACGGCCCGATTTCTCGCTCAACCACGCCCCGCTGGTCAAAAAACCGTGGCAACGCTAGGACAAACAACCATCTACTTGGTGGAGGAACGCGATAATCCGTCCTCGGCTTATTTTTTGGTGCCGGCCCTGACCGCCCTGGGCGGCCGGGTGGTGCGGTGCGGCCTCAAAATGGTGCCGGCGGATCTGACCGGGGCGGTGGTGGTATTGGTGCGCTATGTCTCGCCGGCCTGGACCAGGGCGGTGACGCGTTTTCGGTCGCGCCTAGCCGGGCTGATTTTTTTTATGGATGACGACGTGCTGGACCCCACAACCTGGGCGGGCACACCCTGGCGCTATCGCTATAAACTGTGGAGGCTAGCGGCCCGGCAACGCGGCTGGTTGCGCCGCCAAGCTGCGGCCCTGTGGGTCTCGACCCCGCCTTTGCGTGACAAGTATGCCGCGGCCGGGGCGCGGCTGGTCGCGCCGTCCCCCTTGCCCGAGGAGGCCTCGCGGCAGGTGCTGTTTTACCACAGCACGGCTTCCCATGGACCCGATATCCGCTGGCTACAGCCAGTGGTGCGCCGGGTGCTGGCCGTGGCCCCGGACTGGTGCTTCGAAACCGTGGGCGATCGCACAGTGGCCCGCTTGTACCGGGGACTGGCCGGAGCCTGGGTGGTCCATCCGCTGTCCTGGCCGGCCTATCAGGGCTTCGCCACCACCGGGGCTCGGCATATCGGCCTGGCGCCGCAGCTGGAGACGCCCTTCAATCGTTCGCGCTCGTTTACGAAATTTTTTGATATCACCCGCAGCGGCGCCGTGGGCGTGTACGCGGCCGGCAGTGCCTGTGCCGCCGTGGTGGAAGACGGGCTGGACGGGCTGGTGGTGCCCATGGACCGCGAGGCCTGGCTCAACGCCATCCTGACCCTGGCCCGAGACCCTCAGCGACGCCAGGCCATGTTGGCCCAGGCCCGGGACAAAACCCGACGACTCGAAGGACAGGCCCGCCAGGCTTATACCGCCTTGTGGAGCCCAACGGAGGTCCAGGCGTGAGCACCGATGTCTTGCACGCAGCGCGCTATCTAGCCTGTTCCAAAGCCATTGCGACCATTGGCGGCCTGGAAACGCTGCTTGGCGCTCCGGTTCTCCAGGTACGCCACGGACAACGGCCGCCCCTGGACGGCAGCGTGGTCCTGGCCTGGGGGCGTAAGCCGTCGGCCCGCCAGACCGAGGTTTATGCAGCCCGCCATGGCCTGCCCATGATCTATCTGGAAGACGGCTTTGCCCGATCCGTGGAGCCGGGCCGGGTGGCCCCCCCTTTTTCCCTGGTTTGCGACGATCTGGGCATTTATTACGACGCCGAAACGCCTTCGCGCCTGGAACGGCTGATCGCCGCGCCCCTCACCTCCGGGCGGGCCAAACGAGCTCGACGTTTGCGGCACATATGGCGGCAGGGAAGAGTGTCCAAATACAACCATGCCCGCGAACCAACGTTTCACGTGCCCGAAGGCGCTATACTCGTGGTGGATCAGACGTTTGGCGACGCTGCCATCCATTACGGCGGCGCGGACCCGGGTTCGTTTGCCCGGATGCTGGAAGCGGCCCTGGACGAACATCCGGGCGCGCCTGTGCTGCTCAAGGTCCACCCCGAAGTGGTGTGCAGACGCAAACGCGGCCATTTCGATCTGGCCCGTCTGGCCGGGCATGACCGGGTACGGGTGATCGGCACGGACGCGCATCCGCCGGGCCTGCTCGAACGGGTGGCGGCCGTCTATGTGGTGACCTCGCAGATGGGCTTCGAGGCCTTGCTGTGGGATCGGCCGGTCCGAGTTTTTGGTATGCCGTTTTATGCGGGCTGGGGCCTGACGGACGACGATTTGCCCGGTCCACGCCGACGTGGACCGGCAGACCTGGACAGTCTGGTGGCCGCGGCCTTGGACGAATATCCGCGCTACCGCGATCCCGAAAGCGGTGTAGCCTGCCCGGCCGAGCGGGTCTTGTCCTGGTTTGCCCTGCAACGACGCCAGCGCCAACGTTTTCCGGCCCAGGTGTACGGACTGGGATTTTCGGCCTGGAAGCGGCCCATTGTGCGCACTTTTTTTCAGGGCAGCCAAGTCACCTTCGTCAAACGGGCCAAGGCCGTGCCGACCGGCGCGACCGTGGCCGTCTGGGGCAGAAGCCAGGACTCGGAAACGGCCCGCCAAGCCAGTCGGATTCGTCTGGAAGACGGCTTTTTACGCTCCGTGGGACTGGGCGTGGATCTGGTGCAGCCCCTGTCCTGGGTCATGGACGCTTCGGGGATGTATTACGACGCCACGGCGCCCTCGGACCTAGAACGCCTGCTGGCCGAAACCGATTTTCCCGCCGACCTGCTCGTCCGGGCCCAGACCTTACGCCAAGCCATCGTTCGCCAGGGCATCACCAAATACAACACCGGAAGCGGCCAGTGGACGCGGCCGGAAGCGGCCAAACGGGTGGTGCTCGTGCCCGGCCAGGTCGAGGCCGATGCCTCCATCCGCTACGGCGCGTCCGGGTTGCGCACCAATATGGCCTTACTGGCGGCGGTGCGCCAGGCCGAACCCGAAGCGTATCTGGTCTATAAGCCGCATCCGGATGTCGTGGCTGGTATCTGCCACCGGGGCGAAGGCGAAGCCAATGCCCGGGATGTATGCGACGCGGTGGTGGTGGACACGCCGATCGACGTATTGTTGTCGCAGGTGGACGCCGTGCACGTGCTGACCTCGCTGGCCGGCTTCGAGGCACTGTTGCGGGATCGGCCGGTTTTTTGCCATGGTTGGCCGTTTTACGCGGGCTGGGGACTGACCACCGACAACCGACCCGTGCCCCGGCGGACACGCCGGCTGACGCTTGATGCATTGGTTGCTGGGGCCTTGCTCCTCTATCCGACCTATATCCATCCGGCCACGGGACGCTTCACCTCAGCGGAGGGCGTCTTGCAGGCGCTGGTGCACTGGCGCGCTACGGCCAAACCCATTCCCTGGTGGCGACGGCACTTGCGATTTTTGCTGGCACTGTTAAAGCGTGCCTGACATGAAAAAGGCCTTTCGGCCACACGGTCGTGCACGTGCTGGCTTCTGCATAAACGGAGGACAATCATGGATTTTGTGGCCATTGGCCGTCACGTATTAGGCCTGGAAATCGAAGGGCTAACTGGCGTTCGGGAAACGTTGGATGCCCGATTTAGTCAGGCGGTTGCGTGTCTGGCGGAATGCGAAGGCCGGATCATCACCACCGGCATAGGGAAATCCGGGCTCATTGGCCGCAAGATGATCGCCACTTTTTTAAGTATCGGCTGCCCGGCGGCCTTTTTGCATCCGGTCGAGGCCATGCACGGGGATCTGGGGCTGGTGCAGTCCGTGGATGTGGCCCTGGTGTTGTCCAATTCCGGCGAGACCAGCGAAGTGCTCAACATCGTGCCGGAGTTGATCCAGCGCGGGTGTAAGACCATCGGCATCACCCGCAATGACGATTCCAGCCTGGCCCAGCTGGTCGATTTCGTGCTGCCGGTGCGGGTGGAGCGGGAAGCCTGTATTTTGGATCTGATCCCGACCGCTAGCACCACGGCGGTCATGGCCGTGGGCGATGCCTTGGCCGCCTGTCTAGCCGCGGCACGCCAAGTGACCATCAATGATTTTTACCATTGCCACCCTGGAGGTGAATTGGGTCGGCGGCTTTCGGAAAAGGTCAATCAGATTATGATCACCAACGGTTTGCCCGTGGTGGAAGAAGGCAGCCCGGCCAGCGAGGCCTTGAGTGTGCTGGATTGTGGCGGTTTCGGTCTGGTGGTGGTGACCGGAAACAAACGACGCATTGAGGGGATCGTGACCGATGGTGATATTCGACGCGCCCTGGTGAGGGGACAGCTCGGACCAGACACGGGTGTAACCGACATCATGACGCGTATCCCCCGCACCATTCGTGATACGTGCAATGTGGAAGAAGCCATTGATATCATGGAAGCCAACGCCATCACGGCCTTGCCTGTTGTGGACGGCAACAACATCCTAGTTGGCATCCTGCACATTCACGATGTATTGGGAAAGGGCAAAATTAAATTCACACGGGGGCTCGGAACCACTCGTGGCCAAACGAAACGATAAGTTATCTTGGTCTCGGTGCCCGCATGGCGGGGGCGGCGATGATTGACCGCCCCTGACTGCCAGGAGTGCCCAATGAATCAGACAGCATTATGCATCATTCCCGCCCGCTACGGCTCCACACGCCTGCCGGCCAAGCCCTTGGCCGATCTCGGCGGCTGCGCGTTGATCGAGCGTGTGTACGCCCGGGCGTCCGCCGCCCAAACCACGGCCGCAACCCTGGTGGCCACCGATGACGAACGCATTGCCGCCGTCATCACCGCCGCCGGCGGCCAGGCCGTGTTGACCAGTGCCGAACTGGCCTCGGGAACCGACCGAGTGGCTGCCGTGGCCCGGGACCATCCGGCCGAAATCTACGTCAACGTGCAGGGCGACGAGCCCTTTGTTCGGGCGGCGGACGTGGACCGACTGGTACGCCTGCTGCGCGATAATCCCGGCTTTGCCGTGGCCAGCTTGTGCCACCCCATGGCCCCATCCGCGCGCGACGATCCCAACACGGTCAAGGTGGTGTGCGCCCATAACGGCCAGGCGCTCTACTTCAGCCGGGCCCCGATTCCCTACCGGCGCCAGGACGGTCCGACGCAAACCCTACAACATCTCGGCCTGTACGCCTACAGGCGGGAATTTCTGCTTGACCTGGACGCCCTGCCGCCCTCGCCGCTGGCCGAAACCGAATGCCTTGAACAGCTTCGGTTTCTCCAGGCCGGCGTGCCCATGCTCATGGGGCGTACCGAGCCACTGGCCGGCCCATCCATTGACACCGCTGAAGACCTGGCCCAGGCTCGCGCTATCATCGTCCACGATCCCGAGGCATGACGAAAAAAAATGGAGTTCACCCAAATTTGTGGCGACTTTTTGACTCCCCTCTCAGGGAGCGAGAGCATACATCCTTTCGTAAGCCAACGGTGACATGTAGTCGAGAGCAGAATGTCACCGAGGGGTATTATACCAGCCTTCAATGAAATCAAACACGGCCAGTCTGGCCTGAGGTGGTCGCGGAAAATTGGTACCGTCCAATACTTTGCGCGCTATTGACGAAGATGACTATTTTCCATACATCACCAAAGAATGTGTTTATGGGGATTCTCAGCATCAATTTTGGCAGGATGCGAGCGCAAGCACGGATAGGGCACGTTCTGCCGCAACCTGTTCCAACAAAAAAATACCGTTTGGCCATAGGGCCTAAATTGTCGTTTGAGACTCTGTAGTGGCAATGTTCATGCATCATGACTGATTTTTTGAAGCCTATCGGCGAAGGCGCGGGGTAAAACGACATTTCGAAGGTCGGATGTGAGCCCTGGGAGGCCGTTTGCAGGAAAAAGCTCGCTAATGACTGGTGTTGGGCTCATGTTTTCCGACAATTCTCGCTGGAAATCAGTTCAGCGATCAGGACCAGGGCCATTTCAGAGCGTTGAGACAACTGTTTCCACAGTTTTTTTGAAAAGAAGGGTCTCCATGCCCCTTCTTTGAGCTTGAGGATGGCCCTGCCGGCGTGTGCAACGATCTTGGCAGCGACGTCAACGAGGTTCCTGCGCAGGGTGACTGCGCAAGGCTGTTCTGGGACGACGGGTGTCGTGCATCCTCTTTGAACGCTTCGAAGAGAAAAAAGACCACACGGGCATGCAATAAAGAAGGCCGAGTTCGGGGCAAAGCGCAGAAACGGCAACTTGTTGAAACAAAAGTTCTTTAAGGAACGGTGGATGAGATTATCCGCGTCCCGCGCCATGGGAGGTGATCCATCTGGAGGATGTCGAAGAGTCTAGCCTTTTGAGCTCTTCGTCCACGGCAAAGCCCATACCGAGGTTGGTGTTCGCGAGCGTACCCGGCCGGCTTCCCGGAAGGAGAAATTGCTTTTCTTCAAGAAATTGACGCCAGAAGATCGTCCGCCGGAAGCGGTTCCAGGTTCCCCGTCGATCCCCGAACTCAAAGAATTCCCAGATGTCCTCGTCGGTGCGGCCAAAATGGCGCTGAAAATTTTCTGGCGGCATGGCTTCTATAAGCGCCTTGATTTCGGCTAAAAAACGCCCGTTACAGACGTAGCCAACGCCGAGAGCCTCGATGGATTTCATGAGCTTTTGGTCGCAGAAGCCTGAATCCATCCGGAAGATGATGGGGACGTCCGTGGTGTAGCGAATCCTGATGAGGTGCGCGGCGTGCTGGACATTTTGACGGCCGTGTCCTCGTGGTTGGAGTGCTTGCCTCACCCCGGGAAAACGGCATCCATGATGTCGAGACTAAAAATGACGACAAGAGATTTGCTCATCCTGAGCCGCCAGAGAAAAAAATGAAGAAGTAGGCAGCGAAATGGAAATATCCGAGGCCAAGAAAATGCTTGAAAAAAGGGATTAATAAAATGGGATGACACCATTTTCTGTGGAGCAAACTCGCTAGGGGCAGCTTTGGCCTGTGACCCAAAAGCGCAAAGTCGTTCTGAGGATATTTCGTGGGGAGTCTAATGAGCCGTATGAAGGCCTCCTCAGGAAAGATCTATGGCTGGAGTCCAGCGGGACTGCCATATCTGGGAGCAACCCAGATCGTCCCACTTGCCATGGAGGAGCTGGGGAAACGTGGTCCGAAAACAGCAGAGTCCGATTCGGTACTGCTGGCCGCCATCAAAGCCGATCTTGCAGCCTTACCGTTTTTTGGCGAAGAGCCTCGCAAGATTTGGGCGCGCCTGCGAGTCCGGGACGGAATCCGAGTTGGTCGCAAGCGGGTGCTGTGGATCATGCGGGGAAACAACCTGTTTTCCCCTTTTCGGGTCGGCGCGGAAGGGCCGCTCTTCATGACGGCCGGATTTGCACGGACAGCCCAGATGAGATGTGAGGGACCGATGGAGCCAGGGGCATTACCGTGAACGAAGCCTGGGTCTGGGTGGTTACGGCCGTGGAGCACTGGAACGCTGAATGTGTTGGCTGGCATGTGTGCAAGTACGGGACTTGCGGTATGGGGCTCTGAAGCCGATCAGCCAGGGGACTCTCCCTGCGCATTGCTCATAGGGCGCAGTACCTTCTGATTTAGTTACCCCAAGGAGTACCCCCAGACCAACGGCGTGACAGAATGGTTCAACAGAACCCTCAAGGACCAAGCCCTCCACGGCTGTGTGCTCAGGAACGTGAAGGAAGTCAGAGCAATAGTTGGAGCTTTTATCGCCAGGTAAAAGCCGCGAGTGGATTGCAGAAAAGAATTGTTTTTTCAATATGTTAGTGATTAAACGGCAAGGGATGGATCAAGTGACCTTGGCGAGGGTAGCGTAAGAAAAACTTGTGTCCAGGAAACTTGGCGCGGTACACTCTTCGGAATGCTTTCGCATGGAGCCAAAGAGGCGTTCAAGATGCGGGTACAGCTTTACCCCACGCAGGTAACGAGCAAAGAGATGGAGTCTGGATCGCCTTGTCAGGCAGTCGGACGTGACTTCAACGGCATTGATGCGACGGGAACTCTTGAACTTGGACCAAAACATTATCAGCTCCACTAAGTTTGTGACGATAGTCGCGCCATAGCTATGGAGTTATTTGTAACATATTTCAGCAAATTGGAAATATACCATGGTGGCAAGGTGATGAATCACTCGGGTTAAGGTAAGGGGCAGAGTACCGAACCGCCAGGAACGGTCGTCGCCAATGTATACGATAACTGCAGATCGGCTCTCCGCCTTGTTTTTTTCAGAGCTAATCCGTGGCAATGTTTCATAAATGCAATGTAGCTGTTGGTTCCTTCTGGAAGGGCTCTGTTTCGTACGTCCTCACCTGCGGTCTGGGGAGCTTCTTTTTTGGGAAAAATACCACCCAGAGCAGCTCTGCTTAGAACTATGTGACCATGGCAGCCAAAACGCGCTATGGTATTGCAACAATGTGTGTAACCACGCAAAGATGGTTACCAAACGCGCGTAATCTGCAAAAGGACAACGCATGAAGGTTGCCATCGTTGGGGCTGCATGCCGGCTCCCCGGAGGAGTCCATTCCCTGGAGACGTTATGGGACGTTTTGGCTAGCGGCATTGATGCTGTCAGCGAAATCCCCCCACGTCGGTTCAACATCGAAGCGTTTTGGCACCCCAAACGCACAGCCCCGGGACGTTCCTGCACATTCGCCGCCGGCGTTCTCGACGATATCGAGGGCTTTGATTGTACTTTTTTCGGTATTTCGAAAAAGGAAGCCGAATACATGGACCCCCAGCAGCGCCTGCTGTTGGAATTATCCTGGGAAGCCTTGGAGGACGCCCAGATTCGGCCTTCCTCGCTGGCCGGGTCCGACACGGCAGTCTTTGTCGGTTCTTCATCGCTGGACGCCAGCATGCAACGCTCCGACGATCCCTGCGTCATCGGTCCCTATTCCATGATCGGCAACACGCTTAGCCTGCTCGCCAACCGTATTTCTTATCTGTTTGATATTCACGGGCCAAGTTTGACCATTGATACGGCCTGCTCCTCATCGCTGGTCGCCCTGCATCAAGCTTGCCAGGCCCTAAAATCTGGGGAATCCCGGATGGCCCTGGTCGGTGGCGTGCATATCTTGTGTTCGCCGTTACCCTTCGTAGGCTTTTCCAAGGCGCACATGTTGTCGGCTTCCGGGCGGTGTAAGTTTTTTGCCGACGACGCCGACGGTTACACCAGGGCCGAAGGCGGGGTGGTGGTGCTGCTTAAACCCTTGTCGGACGCCGTAGCCGACGGCGACCGTATTTTGGGCACCATCGCCAAGACCGGTATCAACACCGACGGACGCACCATCGGCATTGCCTATCCCAACCAGCAGGCCCAGCAATGCCTGATGCACCGACTTTATGCCGATCCGGCCCTTGATCCGCGCAATGTCTGCTATGTGGAGGCCCACGGCACGGGGACCAGTGCTGGTGATCCCGTGGAAGCCCGCTCCATTGGCGAAGTGTTCTGCGAGTTGCGCCCGCAAGGCGATCCCCTTCTGGTGGGGTCCATTAAAAGTAATCTAGGCCACCTCGAACCCGCTTCGGGGCTGGCCGGCCTGCTCAAAACCCTTCTCGTGTTGCAAAAAGGCGCCGTGCCCCCCAACCTGCACCTGGACGTCATCAATAAAGACATCGATTGCGAAGCCTTGCGCCTGCGCCCGGTGACCCAGCTCACCCCGCTGCCACCCACCCCGGGACTGCGTTTGGCCGGCGTCAGTTCTTTTGGTTTTGGCGGCGCCAACGCCCATATCATCGTGGAGCAGGCCCCGCCGCAACCAGAGGCCCTGCCCGCATCTCCGGTTCTCGATCGGGACAACGCGATCCCCTTACCGCCGCTGTTGCTCTCGGCCCACAGTACGTCCAGTCTTCAACACTTGGCCGGAGCCTATGCCACCCTGCTCGAAGGCGCGGACCAGAAGGCCTACAGGGCCGTGGCCAGCAGAACCGCCCTACGCCGGGACCATCTCAGCCATCGCTTGGTGCTGTCCGCCCCGGATGTGGACAGCTTGCGTCACGACCTGCAGGCGGTGGCTGACGGCCAAGCGGCAGATGTCCACGATCCCCGGCGCGTGGAAGGGGAAATCCTGGGCGGTCGGCCGCGCGTCGCCTTTGTCTTTTCCGGTAATGGGGGGCCCTGGCCCGGTATGGGGCGGGCGTTGCTCACCCATGACGAGGCTGCCCGCGCCGCCTTGAACCGAGTCCACGCCAGCTTGAGTCCTCTGGTGGGCTTCGATGTGCGGGCCGCCCTGCTCGGAGAGCCGGCGGCACAGGATTTCAGCCGCATTGAGGTGGTGCAGCCGCTGCAATTTACTTTGCAAATTTGCCTCACTTCAGCATTGGCTGCTCAGGGCGTCGTGCCGGACATGACTTTTGGCCACAGCATTGGCGAGGTTGCCGCTGCCCAGGCCTGCGGCGCCTTGTCTCTTGAGGATGCCTGCCGCGTCATCGCCGTGCGGAGCGTCCTGCAAGCCGAAACCCGGGGCCAAGGCGGCATGGCCGTGGTCCAGCTCAGTCGGGAAGACGCCGATCGCCTGCCGGAAATCGCAGAAGGCACCCTGGCCATCGCCGCGATCAACAGTTCCCGCTACGTGACCCTTTCCGGACCTGATATTGCCCTGGAATCACTGGCAAAAACATTGCGTCAACGCCGACTGGTCTGCCGACGCCTCAAACTGGACCATCCTTTTCATAGCGCGGCCATGGACCCCTTGTGCGACCGTCTCCTGAAACGGCTGGCCGATATCACCCCTCGAAATGGAGAGAGCCGTTTTTTTTCTACGGTTACCGGCGCGGAGCTGCCCGGCGAAAGCCTAGATGCGCACTACTGGTGGCGCAATATCCGCGAAACAGTGCACTTCGCGGCAGCAGCCGACGCCGCCCTGGATGCCGCCGGCCGTATCTTGATCGAGCTTGGCCCGGACAGCTTGTTGTCTTCGTTTCTCAAAACCTGCCGCGACGACCATCCCGGCACGTCGGCCTATCTGCCTACCGTGCGCCGCGACGTACAAGATCCCGACCTAGCCCTCAACTTGTGGCGTCAGGTGCATGTGCTGGGTGGCACCGTGCACTTGGAGAACTTTTTTTCTAGCCTTCCCGGGCGCGTTTTCTTGCCCCCCTATCCTTGGGACAAGGAACCTTGCGTGGTCGAGCCTACCGCCGAATGTCTGGGCCTATTTCGAGCTAAGGCCCCGGCCCATCCCCTGCTCGGACGGAGACTGCGCCCGGATCTTTGGGTGTGGGAAAACGTCCTGGACACGGATCGTCTTGTGTTTTTGGCGGATCACCGCCTTGATACCGACGTTGTGCTGCCCGGAGCGGGCGCCATTGAAATGGCCCTGGCCGCCGCCAGAGAATTGTATGGCGACGAGCCAGTGGAACTCGAAAATATCGAATTTCTTCAGCCCTTGCCTCTGCCTGCGGGCAAGCCCCGATTGGTACGATTTTCCCTGGAGCCGGGTGGTGATTTTCGGATAGAAAGCCGCGAACAGATGCACGCAGGACAGCTCACCTTCCATTTCCAAGGTCGTATCGTACCCCATCCTACCCTCCCAGCGCCTGTCACGGCCCCGGATGTGGACGCGTTTGCCGGGCAGCCCGAGGATATCACCAGCATGTACCGGCTCGGTCGCGAAGCCGGTTTGGGCTTTGGCCCGGCCTTTCGTCCCTTGCGCGCGGTCTGGCGCCGGGATGCGGTTGCCTTAGGCGAGCTGTCTCTGTCGCCGGGAGCCGATTGCGACGGCATGGTGTTGCATCCGAGCCTGATTGACGGTGTCTTCCAAATGCTGCTGTCATTGGTGGATTGGAGCGAGCCGTGCCATTCGCCGGAGGTCTATCTGCCCTTGCGCGTTGGCCGGTTCCAATTGTTGGCGCCGGGCCGCCCGGCCCTGGGGCAAGCGGAATTGCTGCGCAAAGGGGAACGCTCCCTGGCCGCGCGGTTCCGTTTTTTTGACGCCGAAGGCCGGGAATTGGCTCGTACCGGCGTGTGCCGGTTTATACGCTTTCTGACCCGTGACAACGCCGCCAGACAACAACATATCCACGTTATGGCGGCGTTTCCGGCCCGTCATCCCCAAGACGTCGGGCCGGCCCCCTTTCCAGGACTCGACGTCGTGGCCGCGGCCTGGCCCTCTGTCCAGGGGTTGCGCCACGCCCAACGCACCCGGCGGATCACCGAAAGTAATCCGTTTTGCACTGCCTTTGCGATTTCCCGTCTGCACCGCGCCCTGTGCGCCATCCGGCCCTGCGGCACCGCCTTTACCCTGGCCGAACTCGTGGCCGAGGGCAGCGTTGCCTCCACCCGCCTGCCCTATCTGCGTTATGTGCTGGATTTGCTGGCCGGCATGGAGTTGGCCCGGGCCGAAGGCGCTAGCTGGGTGCTGACAACTGGTGATTTGCCTCCGGACTACCTGTTGTGGCGCGAGGCCGTGCGCGACTATCCCGAACGAGCCGATTTGCTGCCGGTGCTGTCGGCCTGGAGCGACGATTTGGCGCACACCCTGGCCCGGGACGAGGCCGTACTTCCCGGCCCGAACGCCCTGTCCCAGGCACGCGGCGACGGACGCTCCACCCTGGCCGCCCTGCTTGTCAAGCTGGTTGGTCGCCTTGATCCAGCCACGTCCTTGCGTATCCTGGAAATTGGCGCTGGTTCCGGCCAACTCGCCCGGTCCGTACTCGATGCCCTGCCGCCCGGACGTGTCCGCTATCTGGCCGCCGATGCCGAGGAGGGCCGGGTCGAACAGCTTGCCGCCACCCTGGCGGGTCGGCCCGGTTGCGCCGCCGTGCGTTTTGATCCCGAAATCCACGATACGCTGGATGAAACCGGTTTTGATTGCATCCTGGCTGGCTACACTGGCGCCCGTTTCGACGATCCCTCCCTGGCCCTGGCCAGGCTGTACGATCGGTTGCGTCCGGGCGGATTGTTGCTGCTGCTCGACGACGCCCCTTTGCCCTTGACCTCCCTTGTGCAGGGTCAGGACCCTGGCTGGTGGCGAGAGGAGGACGACGAGACCGAGGCCGTGCCGGTTCCCCGGCTGCCGGTGGCCGCGCTGTGGCAGACCCTGCTCACCGAGGCCGGGTTTGCCGACTGCCGCCGACTGGACGGCGAGGACCCTGATGCCGACGGGATGTTGTTGGTCGCGCGCAAGGCGGACGAACCGACCAAGGCCTCCTGGACTCCGGCTAATCACCGCTTTGTGTTGCTGACCGACGCCGAACCGTCTCCGGCCGCCGCCGGCCTCATCAATCGGTTGACCCAGGTGCTCGAGCGGGCCGGACAGCCCGTGTGCCGGGTGGTGACCGGCGAGGTCTTTGCGGACGCCGATCCGGCCCGCTGGACCCTAGACCCAGAGCAGCCCGAACATTGGGCTAAGTTTTGGGACCGGCTCGCGGCCGGTCCCGAAACCGACAAGCCCGTGGAATGCGTACATCTGATCGGTTTCGACACCGAGGTCGAACCCGAGATGATCCGCCTAGACACCGTGCTTGGCCGGCGCGTGGTCTCGGCCAGTTTGCTGGCCCGGACTTGGCTTGCGGCCAAGATGCCGGCCAAGTTGTGTCTGGTGACCGGCGGCGGCGTTCCCCTGCCTGGCCAGGTTGTCCGTCTGGCCCTGTCCCAGGCCGGATTGGTCGGTTTTTTTCGGGTGTGCTGCAACGAAGTGCCGGGCTTGGCCCCGCGTCTGGTAGATCTCCAACCCGCTGCGGACGGCGTGTTGCCTCTGGAGGAGGGAGTGCGGGAACTACTGTGCCCGAGCCGGGAAACCGAGAACGAACCGGAAATCGTGCTTACCCCTCATGGACGCTTCGTGTCCCGGTTGGTGCCCTTTGACCTGCTCGACCGCATCAATGGAGCTACCCAGGCCGGTTCCCTGGCCTTGGAACTCCAAGGCCAGGGGCATCTGGACGATGCCGTCTGGCGTCTGGCTCCGGACAAGCGGCCGGGACCGGGACAGGTGTGCATCGACAATGTCGCGACCGGCGTCAACTACCGCGACGTCATGTACGCATTGGGCCGAATTCCTGAGGAAGCCCTGGAAGGTGGGGCTTCGGGGCCGAGATTGGGGCTGGAATGCGCCGGCGTGGTTTCGGCCGTGGGTGAGGGCGTGAGCGCCTTGGTCCCGGGTGACCGGGTGTGCTGCCTGGCCGGCGGCTGCTATGATGCCCAGGTGCTTGCCCCTGAGTCCACGGTCTTCCCTCTGCCAGACAGTCTCGATTTCGCGGCGGCCGCGACCATTCCCGTGGCCCATTTCACCGCCTATTATGCCCTCACCGAACTGGGCCGGCTCCAGCCCGGCGAGTGGATTCTCATCCACGGCGGGGCCGGCGGTGTGGGCCTGGCGGCCATCCAGCTTGCCCAGCATATTGGCGCCACCATCATCGCTACAGCCGGTTCTTCTCAAAAACGTCAATTTCTCACCGCGCTGGGCGTTCACCATGTGCTGGATTCGCGTAGTCTTGCCTTTGAGGCTCAGGTACGCGCCCTGACCAACGGAGTCGGGGTGGATGTGGTGCTTAACTCCATTGCCGGCGAAACTCTGCAAAAGAGTCTGGGGCTGCTGCGGCCGCTTGGCCGGTTCCTGGAGTTGGGCAAGGTCGATTTTTATGCCAACAGTCCCTTGCGCATGCGGCTTTTGCGGGAAAACATCAGTTTTTTCGCAATCGATCTCGATCAGGTGGTGCGGGAACGGCCGGCGCGCTGCCACCAGTTGTTTGCGGACATGCTGACCCTGTTCGCCAGCCGTGCGCTAACGCCCCTGCCCCATGTAGCCTATCCCCGCCTGGCCGTGACTGAAGCCTGGCATGCCATGCGCCGGTCCAACCATCTGGGCAAGCTCGTGGTGGTGCGCGAGCCGTTGACCCCGGCCGTGCGCGCTCCGCAGGTGGGAGAACTGCCGGCCTTGCGCCCCGAGGCCGCCTATCTCGTGACCGGCGGTCTAGGCGGATTGGGGCTGACCGTGGCCAAACGGTTGGCCAAGCGCGGCGCCCGACATTTGGTGCTGGTCGGCCGGCGCGGTGCGGTCACAGACGCGGCCAAGGCCTGCGTGGCCGCTCTGGCCGAACAGGGCGTGCGGGTGGATGTGTTGGCCGTCGATTTGTCCGAGCCCGACCAAGCGGCCGCTGCCCTGGCCCCGTATCTGGCCGGCGGCAAAACCCCGCTTGTCGGCATCATCCACTGCGCTGGCAGCCTGCGCGATGCCACGATCGTCAATCTTGAACCCGAGGACATCCGCGCAGTGTTGCGCGCCAAGGCAGTATCCGCCTACAATTTGCACTGGCTGACACGAACCCTGCCGCTTGATTTCTTCGTGCTGTTTTCCTCGGCTACTACGGTCATAGGCAATCCTGGACAGGCCAATTACGTGGCCGCCAACACCACCTTGGAAGCCTTGGCCGCCGCCAGGAGAGCTGCCGGGCTTGCGGGCGTAAGCTTTGGCTGGGGACCCATTACCGACGTGGGCATGCTGGCTAGTCGGCCCGAGGTGTTGGAATCCCTGCGTCGGGTGACCGGAGCCACAGGCCTGACCTCGGACTCGGCCATGGATTTCGTCGAACACTACGCAGCTGGCCCCCTGCCCAACCTGCATGTGTTTCGCATGCAGTGGCGCCGGCTGGCCCGACTGCCTTACGTGGCCTCGCCTGTGCACGCCTGCCAGGCTGAAACGAGCGGGGAAAACGGCGCCGCCAATCATGACGACATCCGACAGATACTGCGCGACCTACCCCACAAGGAAGGCGTGACCCAGGTGGCCGGATTATTGGCGCAGCATTTCGCCCGTATTTTGCGTTTACCCCCTTCCCGGGTCCGCCACGACAAGCCCCTTGGCGAACTAGGCATGGATTCGCTGATGTATGTCGAACTGGGGTTGGCCACCGACGAAACACTCGGCGTGGATATCGCGACCTTAAGTCTCAACAAGGATATGACGATCCTGACCCTCGCCGACCGTCTTTTGCGGCGGATGGCCGCTGAATCCAGCGGGACGTTGCCCTCTGAAGCCGAAACCGTAGCGGATGTCATTCGGAATCAACATGGTGTCAATCTATCCGACGTTCAGGCCCGTCGCCTGATCGAGGTCGAAAAGCCGGCCTCCGAAAACCACTCATAACAGTTTTGAGGCTTAACCATGTCCGATGCTACGCCAAACCATCCGCCAAACGCCTTTTCCGAAAATGATCGGCAGCGTCTGATTGCCCGGATGCGTACCCGGCTCAGCAGCCATGAATCCGCAAAGGCGGCTTCCCTACCTCATAAGCCGGCCTCCGCGGCGTGCGAGGATTTTTCGCAATTTCCAGATGTCAAAAAAATTCAGCTTCACCGGGCTCTTGCCCGGCAATGGGGCATCGACGAGCTGTATTTTTTGCCCCACGCCGGCTTGGCCAAGGATGTCACCACGATCAGTGGAAAAACCTATCTAAATTTTTCTACCTATGATTATCTCGGCTTAAACGGCCACCCGGAAATCAATGCGGCCGCTGCCGAGGCAATGAACCGTTTCGGCACATCGGCTTCGGGCAGCCGGCCCACTTCGGGCGAACGGCCGCCCCATGCCGCCCTGGAACGCGCCCTGGCCGAACTGCACGGCGTGCCGGCCGCCGTCGCCTATGTCAGCGGACATGCCGCCAATGTCTGGACCATCTACCAGTTGTTTAAAAAGCGTGATCTGGTATTGCACGACAGCCTGTCCCACAACTCTATCCTTCAGGGCAGCCAGATCAGTGAAGCCTCGCGGTTGTCGTTTCCCCACAACGACTTCGATGCCCTAGACCGGTTGCTGACCGAGGAACGGCGCCATTTCAAGCGTGTGCTGATCGTGACGGAAGGGCTTTTCAGCATGGATGGCGATGTGCCGGATCTGCTGCGTCTAATCGAGATTAAAAAACGCCATGGCTGCTTCCTGATGATCGACGAAGCGCATTCCGTGGGTGTGCTTGGTGCTACCGGCCGAGGAGTGGCCGAACATTTCGGCATTGATCCCCATGACGTTGATATCTGGATGGGCACCTTGAGCAAGGCCCTGTGCGGCTGCGGCGGCTACGTGGCCGGCGCGCAAAGCATGATCGAATGCTTGAAGTATTTTGCGCCGGGTTTTTTGTACAGTGTCGGCATGTCCCCACCTTTGGCCGCGGCCAGTTTGGCCGCGGTGCAACTCATGCTGCGCGAGCCCGAACGCGTGGCGGCCTTGGCAGCCATCAGCCGTTTTTTCATGGACTATGCTCAATCGCTCGGCCTGGATACCGGCCGTTCCGACGGCCATGCCATCATTCCGATCATGGTTGGCAGCTCCATTGAAACGGCCATGCTGGCCTCACGTCTGTTTGCGGCCGGCGTCTATGTGATGCCCATTATTTTCCCAGTGGTGGAGGAACGGCAAGCCCGGCTGCGCTTTTTCCTCACCGCCACTCATACACGGGAGCAAGTGCGCCAAACCCTGGATTTGGTGGCAGCGCTTTTGCCGAAAGTGCGCCAGGAAGTCGCCGCGCTCACTGAACATCCCGAGACCGTCGAGAGGAAAGAACCATGAGCACACCTGCAAGCACCGCCTTGACAGGACTGGGCCGCCTCTCGCTTCGTCAATCCACTGCCCGGCCTTTTTGCGCGGCCGACGGCCCCACCGGCCCCCTACGGAGTGTGCAGCATCCCATGCGCCCGCAGATCGATCCCAAAGACAACTGCAACCCCGCCCACACGGCGATGGGACGTTCTTTTTTATTTCTCCAAGGACCACAGAGCCATTTTTTTTGCGCTTTGGGCCGCGCCCTGCTCGACTTGGGCGCCCAGGTGCATAAGGTTAATTTTTGCGGCGGCGACGTCCTGCATTGGTCAAGCCCAGGCGCTATCAACTATAGGGGCGCCCGTTTAGATTGGCCGCGCCGCGCCGCCGAACTGCTAGCCCGATATTCCGTGACCGATATCTTGTTGATGGGTGATAAGCGACCCCTGCACCATGATATCATCTGCCTGGCCAATGCCCGGAATATCCCGGTGCACGTCCTGGAGGAAGGCTACCTGCGTCCAAGCTACATTACGATGGAGCGAGGCGGGGTCAATGCCAATTCCCCCTTGCCCGCCATACCCGAGGCAGTCCGGGCCCGGGCGGCCGTCTTGCCTGAACCCGAGGTCTATAACCTCATCCCGGACAGCATGGTCACCCGGGTGCTCGATACTGCCAAGCATCACGTTGGCAATGTCGCGCTGTTTAGCCTGTTTCCGCGCTACCATACCCATCGGCCCTACTGCATCGGCCGGGAACTTTTCGGCTGGATTCCCCGCTATTTCAGCCGTGGCCGGCGTCGTATTCAGGCTGAGCAGGCCGTCAACGACCTGTTTGCCGCGGATGTGCCATTTTTTTTGTTTCCCCTGCAACTCGACGCTGACATACAGGTCCGTTCCTACTCCCATTTCGGCGTGCTCGACTCCATCATGCAGGTCTTGTCCAAGTTTACCGCCGCGTCGCTCGAAACCCGACTGTTGGTGAAAAACCATCCCTTGGACAACGGGTTGATCAATTTGCGGCAGTTTGTGCGCACGTTTGCGGAAGCGGCCGGTGTAGCCGACCGGGTTGTGTATATCGACGGGGGCGCCGGCAAACGGTTGATGGAGCACCCGCGTTGCCGGGGGGTGGTGGTTGTCAACAGCACCATGGGCCTGGAAGCTATGGCCCTGTCCCGACCGGTCTATTCCCTTTCCCGCGCGCCCTACGCCATGCCGGGCTTAGCCGTGACGTCGGCCGAGATGGATTTGACCACGTTTTGGACGGCCCCGCGCCCGGTGGATGAATCCTTGTTGTCCGATTTCATCCGGGTGTTACGCCATGACGCCTTGGTTGCCGGCAATTTCTATACGCCCAACGGCATCAAAATCGCCGTGGAGGGGGTGTGCCGGCGGTTGGGGATGACAACGTAACATAACTAAAATTATTTTATAGGATTTTCCCATGGCACTCACCCTCAGCTTGGCGGATCTCGACGATGCCGAAGCCATCGCCGGTATTGTCCGTGCCACATCTGGTGGTTTGGTGGATTATTTGTTGGGCGGGCTGTCCCGATTTGTTTCGTCCAAGGGGATTTTAACTTCGCTGATCATGGAATCGGCCAATCCCTTTAGCTATGAAAACGCTGTGGTGGTGCGGGCCGACAATGAGACGGTGGCCGGATTGTTGCTGGCCTATCCGGCCGCCCAGCACCATCCCCCGGATATCCTGCGCCGGGTGGTGGCTTCGCGCAAACTGCGCCATATTCAGGGACTGCTTGAAGGCGCTTATCCCGATAGCCTCTATGTCAACACCTTGTGGGTGGACGAACCGTATCGGGGCACGGGCGTGGCGGCCGAGCTTTTGCAATGCGCCTTGTTGTTGGCCGCCGAACAGGGGTTGGCCGGATTGAGCCTGAATGTGTGGGCCGACAACCAGCAGGCCATACGTTTTTATCGACGCAACCACTTTACCACGGTGCGCCATTGCGACATCCCCAACCATCCCGAACTGCCCCACGAAGGCGGCAATTTTTTGCTGCGGCGTGATTTGTCTCCCATATACGGCGAGGGAGCCGGAGAACCGGTGTGATCCGTCGTCATGTGTTGTTGACCGGCGCCACCGGCGGTCTCGGCCAGAGCCTGGCCTATGCCTACGCCGCCCCAAACGTCCGACTGCATCTTTTCGGGCGCGATACCGCCAAACTGGCGGCCCTGGCCGAAACGTGCCGGGAACAGGGCGCCAGTGTGACCACTGTGGTCGTGGACGTGCGAGACGGCCAGGCCTTGTGCCGGCACATCCTGGCCGCGGACGAGGCCTGGCCGGTGGATACCGTCATTGCCGCAGCCGGCGTTTCCAACGCCGTAGCCTCCGACGGCCGAGCCGAAAGCCTGGAGGATGTGCGCCGGGTCTTCGCGGTCAATACCCTGGCGGCCGTGGAAACCTTGTCCGCCCTGGCCGAACGGCTGCGTAGGCGTGGCGCGGGCCGGTTGGCGATCATCAGTTCCCTGGGCGGCTATCAGGGCAGCTCTTCGTCGCCTTCCTACAGCGCCAGCAAGGCCGCTGCCCGGGTCTATGGCGATGCCTTGCGCGGCTGGCTGGCCCCATATGGCGTGACGGTCACAGTGGTCTGTCCGGGCTTTGTCGATTCCCCCATGAGCCGCCGTTACCAGGGGAACAAACCCTTGTTGTGGGACGCGGCCAAAGCGGCCCGGATGATTCGCGATGGCATTGAACACGGTCGGCCCACGGTGGCCTTTCCTTGGAGTCTGGCGTTGGGGGCGCGGCTGCTTGGACTGCTGCCCGCGCGTGTGGTCGATACGCTTCAACGGCGCTTTTTCTCGTTTTCCGTCGCGCCCGATGCCGAAACCGTGGGCTCCCCGACACCACAAGACCATTGACGTCCGGGCCGGCCAGGGGCACTGTCTGTAAGCAGCTGCTTTCGCAGACACCGGTGTACGTCTCCTGAAAAAATCAATCACGGTACTCCTTGTATGGATACCCTTTTTGCCATCCTCCTGTGCCTGCTCGGAGCCCTTGCCGTCAGCCTCGTCCTGCATCGCATTGACGCCAAGGCCCATCGTTTTCGTCCGCTTGATCCCCTCATCGACGGGCTGCCGCTGGGCACCACGGCCAGCAGCTATTTACTGTTCGTGGCGTTGACCGGCCGGCCGGGGCTAGCTATGGCCCTGATGTGGGGCGGTGCCGGCCTCCTCGACATCCTCAACCGGCTCAAGTTGCGTTTTTTTCGTGAACCGATCCTATTTTTGGATCTCACCCTGGCCTCTCAAATCATCCACTATCCTCATTTTTATATGCCCTATTTGTTCCCGCCACAGGTTTTTTGGGCCGGCGGGCTGGCCGTGGCCACGCTGGCCAGTCTGTGGATAGGTTCCACTCCGGTCTGGGCCGGCTGGCGAATCGCCTGTGCGTTGGCCCTGGCGGGATTGGCCGTGGCGGCCTGGTACCGACTGGGACGTTTGTTTTTGCCGCGCCACCAGCAAGCCGCTCTGGCCCTGCTCGACCGAGTTCAACCGAGCTTCGTACCCCTGCTGGATTTCCGGCACCTGGGAGTTCTCGGCGCAGCCTATGTACACGCGTTGTGGCATGTGCAGGCCCGCTCCCGGGATGGCCGGCCTGGCATTCCGTCTTTGTCTCAGGCCCGACGGACAACCCGGCACCACCAACCCTCTGCCGATACTCCACACCTGGTACTGGTCCAGGCGGAATCGTTTTGCGACATCCGCCGCCATATCCCGGGGCTGTCAGCCGATATCCTGTGTGAAACCGACAAGCTGCGCGCTCAGGGGCAGACCGGACAGCTGCTCGTGCCCACCCACGGCGCCTATACCATGCGCACAGAGTTTTCCGTGCTCACCGGATTGTCCCCGGGCCAACTTGGGAGCGACGCGTTTAATCCGTATTGCACGGCGGCCCGCACCCCCCGTGTGGTCGTTGGCCTGGGCGCTACGCGAGGCCGGCTATCGGACGCTCTGCCTGCACCCGTTTCATCCGACTTTCTTCGAGCGCCACCGAGTCATGCCCAACCTGGGATTCGACACGTTTCACAGTCTGGCCGCCTTTGCCCAGGCGCCTCATTGTGGCCCCTATGTCTGCGACGCCGCCCTGGGCCAGACCATTCTCGAAGAGGTCCGGGCCAGCCGCCAACCTCTGTTCGTCTTTGCCATTACCATAGAGGCGCACGGCCCCTGGAAGGGAGACCGCTTTGGACCTGTGCCAGATGCCACCGACCTGCCCCAGGGGGAATGCGCTACCTATCTTTGGCATCTGCGCCATATGGACAGGCTGTTTGGCGCACTGTCCCGCGGAGTCGGTGCCCTCGAACGACCGGTGGTGCTGGCTGGCTATGGCGATCATATTCCGTGCCTGGCCGGTGTGGGCGATCCCACTCTGCCCGACCCTACGGCCACGGACTGGTTTGTTTGGCGCAGTGACGCCAGACAGGCCCGGACGCCACAGAATCTCCGCCCCGAACAACTGCACGATACCCTGTGGCACACCATCGACGCGACGGACTAAGAACTTATCCATAAATAACTTGCAGTTATATCCAGATTTTGCTATGCTTTTCTCCAACGGAGACAGGCATATGAGCATAAAATCATGGGAAATGTCGGACGCGTTCTGGGCGATAGTTGATCCTTTGATCCCCAGACCAAAGAGAGATGGTGAAAAGCAATATAAACGGAAGGTTGGAGGCGGCAGAAAGCCAATTGAGGAACGCACTGTCTTCTCTGTTATTGTGTATGTGTTGCGGACCGGCATTCAAAGGAACAAAGCGCCATATACTTGTGGGCGGGCATGGGGCCTGTAACGAAAACTGTGTAAACCTCCACTAAGGGACGAAAGTCCCAGGAGGTTTCCGTGCTGATCAACCGTGACGAACTGGCCAGGAAGGTGCTCGAGGGAGAGATCACCAGCCTGGACGACCTCAATGCCGTTTCTCCGCTCGATGATCAAAGACGTGGTTGAAACGGCCATGGGCGCCGAGATGACCGGCTTCCTCGGCTACGAACGCTACCAAACGCCGGACAGCGATCCCGGTATCCGGCTCAATGTTACAACTGGCTACCGACGATATTCAGAAGTGATACGGGAAGTTCCGCTTCACTGGGCATGGCAAAGCCAGGATGGCGTAGGTATTCCGAATTGGGTGGCCGATTTCACCGAAATCCGCATAGGCTACAGCCCAGTTGCCTCACTGACGCAAAATTTGGTACTAGGGGCGTCTCAGAAAATGGGAAAAATTGATGTGATGGCCCCACCCCCACTTAACCTTAAGGAGTTGCTATGCCCACTGATAAACTAGACAGCAGCTTGTCTGATCAATGCTGCCCCGATACAGATCCGGATATCTTTGTTTTCAAACATTTCGATAACTCTTCCAGTTCCAATGTTGAATTGCCTATGCTGTCTTCTGTTATGATGAGACCATTGTATCTTGAAAATTCGGCTTGGATTGGCCACATCCCCTTCGCTTTTTGGATAATCGAAGCGCAAAAACCACATATTCTTGTCGAGCTCGGCGTTTATTATGGTGTTTCCTATTTTGCTTTTTGTCAAGCTGTCGAACGTCTAGGTCTTGATGCATCATGTTTTGCCGTCGATACATGGAAAGGTGACGAACACGCTGGGTATTATGATGAATCGGTGTATGAGCAGTTTAAAAGATATAATGATTTTCATTATAGTGAATTTTCATTTCTTATCAGAAATTCATTTGACAATGCAAAAGATTACTTTACTGATGGCACTATAGATCTGTTGCATATTGACGGCCTTCATACATACGAGGCTGTCAAGCATGATTTTGAAAATTGGCTTCCCAAGTTGTCAAGCCGTGCCATTGTACTTTTTCATGACTCAAATGTTCGTGAAAGAGAGTTTGGAGTCTTTAAGTTTGTCCAAGAACTGCGCGATACTTACCCTTCCTTTGAATTTATGCATGGTCATGGCTTGTCTGTCTTTGGTGTCGGTCGAAATCAAGATTCTGTCTTTGACAATCTGTTCAAAATGAAGGATCACGATAGGAATAAGGCTAATATATCTAAGGTTTTCGGTTTGCTTGGGAAATCTTGTGTCGATGCTCACCATCTTAATGTTCGGACTGACAAACTAAGCTCATCTGAGAGATTGTCAAAAAAATTGGAAAGTGAAATCCAAAAGCTCAGAGAGAATCAGGAGAAGCTCCTTCCCCGTCTTCAGTTGGCCGACCAAGCTCAAGAGCGGATTGCTGGGATTGAAAAAGAGAGCCAAATTCAGGTTGCTATTATCCAAGACAAATTGCAGACATTTCAGGAGCAGCTTCTAGCCGAGCAAAAATTTAACGAGCGGTTGCTTGTCCAGATTGAACGATGCAACCAGGAAGTTCAAGAACGTGAAGCCGCCGAAACAAAGTTGCGTGATCAGATCGCTGCACAGGACACTGCTCTAGCCCAACTCAAGACGCAGGCTGCGCAGCAGGCTGACCAAGCCAAAGCGGAACGTGAAGGGCTTCTTGTCGAACGTGAAGCCGCCGAAACAAAGTTGCGTGATCAGATCGCTGCACAGGACACTGCTCTAACCCAACTCAAGACGCAGGCTGCGCAGCAGGCTGACCAAGCCAAAGCGGAACGTGAAGGGCTTCTTGTCGAACGTGAAGCCGCCGAAACAAAGTTGCGTGATCAGATCGCTGCACAGGACACTGCTCTAGCCCAACTCAAGACGCAGGCTGCGCAGCAGGCTGACCAAGCCAAAGCGGAACGTGAAGGGCTTCTTGTCGAACGTGAAGCCGCCGAAACAAAGTTGCGTGATCAGATCGCTGCACAGGACACTGCTCTAACCCAACTCAAGACGCAGGCTGCGCAGCAGGCTGACCAAGCCAAAGCGGAACGTGAAGGGCTTCTTGTCGAACGTGAAGCCGCCGAAACAAAGTTGCGTGATCAGATCGCTGCACAGGACACTGCTCTAGCCCAACTCAAGACGCAGGCTGCGCAGCAGGCTGACCAAGCCAAAGCGGAACGTGAAGGGCTTCTTGTCGAACGTGAAGCCGCCGAAACAAAGTTGCGTGATCAGATCGCTGCACAGGACACTGCTCTAACCCAACTCAAGACGCAGGCTGCGCAGCAGGCTGACCAAGCCAAAGCGGAACGTGAAGGGCTTCTTGTCGAACGTGAAGCCGCCGAAACAAAGTTGCGTGATCAGATCGCTGCACAGGACACTGCTCTAGCCCAACTCGTAACCGCTCACAGGGTCTGGACAATTTTTAGTTAATGCACATAGTTGGCATATGGGGATAGCAGTGCCGGTGCGAACCTGCCTTACCACCGAAGTGGTGATGAACACCCCGTGGCCGATGCTGGGTTACGTTCATGTTCTGCACGGTGAAATCCAGGCGCTCAGGGAACGCATCGAGGTGCTCGAGGCCAAACTCAGCGCAGATTCCACGAATTCCAACAAGCCTCCCTCCAGCGACAATCCGTTCACCAAGGGTAAGGAAGCAAACAAATCCAATCGAAAAGACAGAAAAAAGCGCAAAGGATTCCGACAGCAAGCTCTCAGTCCAACCCAGGTCACGGAGCTTTATCCCGGAAAATGTAGCTGCGGCTGCAACAGCCTCACGGGGGTGGAGCCTTACTACGTCCATCAAGTCGTTGAACTGCCTGAGATCAAGCTGGAAGTGACACATTTCATCCTGCATCGAGGTCGGTGCCGCCACTGCGGCAAAATGCTCAAGGCGCTCATCCCTCCGCAGCAGCGCACGGGCTACGGCCCGAGACTCGCCTCCATTATTGCCGTCATGGCCGGCACTCAAGCCGACTCCCGACGCGCCACCCAAGACTTCCTCTTCTCGGTGCTGGGCCTTCCTGTCAGCCAAGGAGCTATTCAGAAGATCCTCGACCGAGTCTCCCGCGCCATCGAACCCCATTACCAAGCCATCGGCGCGCTTGTTCGAAGTTCTCCCGTCAACCATGTGGACGAAACCGCTTGGTATTGCAAGGGAATGCTGCAATGGCTGTGGGTCATGGGAAATAGCTTGGCGGCGTATTTCATGATTCACCGGCATCGGTCGAAGAAGGCTTTCCAGGCATTGATCCAGGATTGGCAAGGCATTCTGATCAGCGACGGCTATGGCGTTTACACGAAATGGGTGGGGCTGCGTCAAACCTGCCTGGCCCATCTGATCCGTCACGCCAAAGGACTCGCAGAACGAAAAGACCACGAGATCGCCAAGTGTGGCGCCTGGACCCACAAGGAATTGCAGCGGTTGTGTCACATGGCCAAAGCACCGCCCACGGCCGGCGAATGGAACATGTTCTATGCGCGTTTCATTCGCCTGGTGTCCAAGTACAGCGACCGGCCAGACGACGCCGGCAAACTGACCCGCCGCCTCATCGACGAAATGGATCATCTGTGGCTGTTTCTCAAGGAAGCCGGCGTGGCTCCGACGAACAATCACGCCGAACGCCTCCTGCGCTTCGCCGTGCTGTGGCGTAAAGCCAGCTTTGGCACCGTCAGCGAGAAGGGTGGACGTTTTGCGGAACGAATCCTGTCCCTGCGCCAGACCTGCCGACTTCGGGAGAAGAGAATATTTCCGGTTCTCGTCGACGCCATGACCGCTTTCTTCGCTGGGACCTGTCCAGAAACCGCCTGGATTCATGAGGTCAAAATTTGACCCTGTGAGCGGTTACCCCAACTCAAGACGCAGGCTGCGCAGCAGGCTGACCAAGCCAAAGCGGAACGTGAAGGGCTTCTTGTCGAACGTGAAGCCGCCGAAACAAAGTTGCGTGATCAGATCGCTGCACAGGACACTGCTCTAACCCAACTCAAGACGCAGGCTGCGCAGCAGGCTGACCAAGCCAAAGCGGAACGTGAAGGGCTTCTTGTCGAACGTGAAGCCGCCGAAACAAAGTTGCGTGATCAGATCGCTGCACAGGACACTGCTCTAGCCCAACTCAAGACGCAGGCTGCGCAGCAGGCTGACCAAGCCAAAGCGGAACGTGAAGGGCTTCTTGTCGAACGTGAAGCCGCCGAAACAAAGTTGCGTGATCAGATCGCTGCACAGGACACTGCTCTAACCCAACTCAAGACGCAGGCTGCGCAGCAGGCTGACCAAGCCAAAGCGGAAATTAAAAACTTAAGAATCGAAATTGCCCGTCTAACGGATGCGCATGAGCAAGATTTGAAGATAGTATACGGAAATTTTGAAGAGCTAAAAATTGAAAACGACAAACTAAAGATAGATATTCGAGATCGCTTTTGCGAGGTTGCTATGCTGACGTCACGCCTTGAAGTACTAAGAGGAATTGAAGCCGAATGTGAAATTCTGAAAAAGGACTTTTCTAGAAATTGTGAAAAATTAACTGTTTTAGAAAAGGAGAACGCTCAGTATCCTTCTAAGATAGAATTGATAGTTAGAGATTTGTTTAAATTATTTGGAGCATGCCTAGATAATGGTTATTTGCTGCGAGAAAAAATCTCAGACCAGATAAGGGACGCTAATTTTTTTGATAGCTCATGGTATTTGCTTGTCAATAAAGACGTCAGCATCGCGGGCATCGATCCGCTTAGCCATTTTCTTTCTTATGGTATGAAGGAAGGGCGCCTACCGTGTGACTTGAATGCCTTTGTTTCCAAGAAAATGTAGTCCAGGTGGATAATGTAAATCCTGAGTCCGTATGCAGTTTCAGTTCAACTTACTTTGTTGGTGCAGTTTATTGTTGAAAAAAAATGTTCAAATCCACCCTGACCTCTGCTCCAAAGCCGAAATCAGGAAAACAGCATCCCATAATTGACTGGGGCTGAGCAGAAAGGGCTGAAAAGACCATTGAAAACCTCATGGGTGGCAAAGAGAAATTTCAAGCTACGCGGCTACGGATTCAGATAAATGCTCAACATTTGTGGTGACATATAAAAAATTTAGACTTCACGAGGTTGATTGTGAATAAAGGCATAGATATTGAGCAAATCAAAGCTATGTTTGATGCTCAATGGTATTTTTCCCGTTATCAAGATGTTGCGTTGACAGGACTGGACCCTTGGCAGCATTATCTGAAGTATGGATCTTTTTTAAATAGGAAGTTTTGTGCCAATGAGAGTGAAAATTTTCCAGGAATATTAGACAACTCTGAGGATGGCTGTTTGTTCAATCATGTGCTGCTTCTGTATGGAAATGACGGGAAGTTATTTGAAAATGATTTTGGCGACCGATTAAAGGCGTTTAAGCAATATGTTCAAATCTCTGGTGTGAATAAGTTTGCGGTGTATACGGCAATATTTGGAGAGTTTGATAAGCTTCGTGAGCCTACTTGTGTCGAGGATGGAGTTGATTATTACTGCTTTACTGACTCTGAAGAAGTTAAATCTGAAGTCTTTAAAGTTGTACGTGTCTCCCGTTTGTTTGACGATCCAAGGCTTAGTGCCCGCGTTGTCAAAATTCTGCCTGAACTTTTTCTCAAAAACTATGATGCTTCGATGTGGGTAGATGGGAGCACATGGATACGAGGTGAGAATGTTTTTAAAGCGATAAGGGATAAAATGGGGGATAGGTTGATAGCAATTCATCAACACTCTCAAAGGAATTGCATTTATCAAGAGGCAAGCGAATGCATTGCTTTGAAGAAAGATGACAAGGAAAAAATAACAAATTTTTGTGATTTTCTCAAGTCTGTAAATTATCCTGCTGAAGCGGGCCTAGTAGAGAGTGCTCAAATTGTTAGGAGACATGTGGATATTGTCCACATGTTTAATCGTTTGTGGTGGAGCTTTGTTCGAGATTATACGATAAGAGATCAACTTAGTTTTAATTATATATCTTGGGCTCTGGGTGTTGGCTATTATGTTTTAGATGGCTCTGCATGGCTTGATGCGCATTTTAAAACATATCTTCATGACCATGATGATAATTTTTCTTGCAAAGATAATCCTTTTATTGAAATTATTGTACTTGTCCATAATTCGTTAGATAAGACACGAGCTTGTGTCGAAAGTGTTATGGAGGTTACTTGTTATCAGAACTTTTCCTTGCGAATTGTTGATAACAATTCAAACGAAGAAACGAAAAAATACCTTGAATTTGCTAAGAATAAGTATCGAAATTGCTTTGTTTCGACAAATCATGCTAATTTCTCTTTTTCAAAAGCAAATAATGACGCAGTTAAGTCGAGTGGTTCTGAATTTGTTTTGTTCTTGAATAATGACACAGTCGTAGCGGATAAGCATTGGTTGCATAGGTTAATCAATGAAATGGTGAATGATATAAGTATAGGTGCTGTGGGTCCTATCCTTTTATATGATGACTTTAGTGTTCAATCTGCTGGTATCGATATGCACATAAAGAATGGTACCGTTGAAGTGCCTGCTCGGGAATGGAAAAAATATAGGCATTCCCGTTTCGTGGATGCTATTTCAGGTGCTTGCCTCTTGACTCGAAAAAAACTCCATGAAAAGATTGGAGGTTTTGATGAACGTTTTTTTTATGGGCAAGAGGATATTGATTATTGTCTTAAGATACGAGAGCTTGGATTTAAAGTACGTCTAATTAGCTCTTGCGAAGTTATGCATTTGGAGTCGTCTACTCGGAAGTTTACTTCTCGTACGTTAGCAAACAGAGAAATTTTAAGATTAAAGTGGCATAACCGTGTGGATAAAATTCCAAACAATTCCGACGTTTCCCGTCCGGATAGTTTGACATTTAAGGAGACTATTGCTAGTAAACCCATATCATTTAAGTCGTTTAATGATCTGTCGGATGAAATAAGAAAATATGCTCTGCTCGTTCCTGATCAAATTGATCTGATCGTAGGCATTCCGAGGTCTGGTATGATACCAGCGTATATTATTGGGGCTATGAAAAACCTTCCCGTTGTTTCTTTTGACGAGTTTTTAAATAATATAAAGCCAACAAAAGGAGACCGAAAATTATGTGAAAATAGAGGCGATGAAGATCTGGTTAACTGTTTGTTCGTTGACGATAGTATTAATCTTGGAAACAGTCTGCGCCGGATAAAGAACAAGATGAAATATACCTATTGTGGCAAGCGCGTTGTTTCTACCTTTTTGGCTGTGTACTCTTCTGAAAATTGGACAAGTGATGAAGTTTTGACTTTGTGTCGTTGTGAAAATCCGAGAATTTTTCAGTGGAATTATACTAATCATTCAATTGCAAACTATTCTTGTTACGATCTTGACGGTGTTTTGTGCATAGACCCTACTGATGAACAAAATGATGATGGAAAAATGTATTTAGATTTTATAGAGAACGCAACGCCACTTTATATCCCAAGATATATGATTAAGACTATTGTTACGTCACGACTCGAAAAATACCGCAAGACAACTGTAAGATGGCTAGAAAAGCATGGCGTGCAATACGAAAATCTTTTTATGCTTAATTTGCCTTCGAAGGAAAAAAGGATATCTCTCAATGCCCATGCGATTTTTAAATCCTATAGATATTCCAAATTGAAGGACACATTCCTTTTCTATGAAAGTGATTCTCGGCAAGCTGACCTGATTGCGAAATTTAGTGGAAAGCCTGTTGTTTGTACTGAAAATAACCGACTTTATATGCCGCCAAAACAAGTAATGCCTGAAAACGATATTATTGACTATTTGATACGGCTAGGAATTCTTTTTGTCAATACAAAAGAGTATTTCGATGCTGAGGAATGTCTTAGGCGAGCTATTGAGATTCAACCCTCTTCGTCACGTGCTCTTTTTCATATGAGTAATTTGAAGGCGTTGCAAAATAATTTTGACAAATCAATTGTGTTTATTGATATGGCGATTCAGCTTGACCCATCCAACCATGTTTATCGCGTACATCGTAAGAACTTAGAAAAATCAGCTACCACCGGCATAGCCGGTGGTATGATGATGCCCCCTCGAAGGGGGCTTTAGCCCGCCAGGGCAATTTTACGTGGTTGGTTTTACGTCCAGCCCCTGTAACGGTAATTGCATTTGGCGCAACTCATGATCTTCCTGGTTGCGGATGTTCTCTCGGACTTGATCTTCGTTCAAGCCAATGGAGCTTGAGACCGATGCACGGTCTAAATTTGATAATAGGTTGTAATTTTATGTAGTTGAAGTATATTTTCTCCATCCAAACCGATGGAGGCGACCATGAGCGAACGTACTTCCAAAAAGCCCGGTATTGCCGACTATGTTGCCGCTCGCCGCAAGCACAAGGACTGCTTCCTGGACGAGATCGATCGCCTCATCGACTGGAAACCCATCGAAAAAGTGCTTCGCAATAAACTCAAGCGGGTGGCCAATGCCGTCGGCAACCCGGCCTACCCGCCGCTGCTCATGTTCAAGATTCTCCTGCTCCAACGGTGGTACAACCTTAGCGACATGGCAGTGGAAGAGGCCTTGTGCGATCGCCTGTCCTTTGTCCGGTTCGTGGGCCTTTCCCTGGACCACGACGAGGTGCCGGACTCCACCACGATCTGCCGTTTCCGCCAGAGCCTGGTGGAGCGTAGTGTCCTCAAGCGTCTACTGGACAAACTCAACCACCAGTTGGAACGCCGGGGACTTCTGGTCCGCGAAGGGGCCATAGTCGATGCCAGCGTCGTTTCCTCCGCACGTCGTCCCCTCAAGGTTCTCGATGTGCTGCCCGAGGACCGTGAGGAAAGTTCCGGGGACGCACCAGATGTGACCATCAGCTACTCTGACGATGCCGAAGCGGCTTGGCTGCGCAAAGGCAACCGGGCGTATTACGGATACAAAATCCACGCCGCCACGGACAGTCGGGACGGTTTTGTGCTCGGCGGGCATGCCACGCCGGCCAATCGGTCCGATACGGAAGAATTCGTCTCCGTGCTGGACGAAGTCGGGGCCAGGGCTGGCGAAAGCGTCTACGCGGACAAAGGCTACAGCAGCCAGCTGAACCGGTACGTGCTTGCGATCCGGGGGCTCTCAGACGGCATCATGCACAAGGCCGCCCGGAATCGAAAACTGACGCTCGCCGAAAGAGCCGCCAATCGCCTGGTCAGCAGCGTTCGCTCAAAGGTTGAGCGCGCCTTCGGCACCCTCAAGCGAGGCTACGGCTTCTTTCGAGCCCGATATCTCGGGCTGGCCAAGGTCGAACTGGAGTTCCTACTCAATGCCATGGCCTTCAATCTGAAAAAAGCGGCTCTCAGGGGCACCTGCTGAGCGGACGTGCCCCCTTTGGCTGGCAAATGCCACCAACGGGGCGAAAGCATCCTGAACTTGGAAAGTAACCAGCCACGACTGCAGCCCCGCGAACCTGAAAACGGGGCAAGCAGCGACGTGCGTGGATTACGCAGCGGTCTCGCTTACGCAGTAGCCACGCGCCCAAAAGTGATAACCCGTCAAATTCTTGGTCTTCCCGAGGAACCTTCGGTGGATAAGAATCGCAGATTTCCCTTTGAGCTTTCCTATCGCGTTGGCGACGCTAAACTTGGGCGGGATGCTCAAGCACATATGCACATGGTCAGGCAAGGCATGCCCTTCGACCAGCTCCAACCCAAATTGCTCGCACAGCTCACGGAAGACTCCGCCAATCTCCTTGCGCAACCTTCCAAAGATCGCCTTCTTTCGATATTTGGGGATGAACACGACGTGGTACCGGCAATACCAACGAACGTGCGCTTGGCTTTCCCATTCTCGCATAGGCTCTCCTCTTCCAAGTCCCGGCGGACTTGGGGTGGAGAGCCTGCTTTTTGTCCTTCCAGCAACCCCGGATCGGTCGAACCTCTTCGGGTCACACCGCCAGAGGCGGTGGTTTAACTGTTGGAATTAAATTCTGAAGCCGCAAAGAGCTGTCAACGGCAGCTTAAAAGCTGACCGACCTTTGGTTTGTTTCGGAAAGTTGGAATTGCCCCACCAGCCTTAGCCTTCGAGTTTTTGTGAAGGCAGTTCTTGCCCAATAACTCCTGCTTTCCGTTTGTCGGTCCTTCCGGGTTTTCCGTGGGTTCCCGGCTTCAGGCCTGTTTGGGATAGAGGTCCATGCCGCCGCAGAAGAAGTTGATGGCGGTCTTGAAGTGCTCCCGATTCCGGTAACCGCACGCCCTTCGCTTGATGGCCATGATCTTGCTGACCTGCCGGCATTCTTCGGACCAGTCAATTCTTGAGGGTGGCCCCTTGGTTTGAGATACTGTCGAGCATCCGGGCAAAGGCCCCCGGCGTCATTTTGCCGAGACTCGAATGCGGCCGCACCGTAAGCGCTCAATAAGGCGCATCTTGTCCTGGCGAGCTGGAAGCGACAAAAGATCAGGCAGGGATGGTCAGGTTCTTGGGATCGATGTGCTGTGGCAGGAGGGCCTTGCGCTGGGCGTCGGTGGTTGCCGCCGGCAAGTGCTCGAAGAGGTGGCGCCGATAGCGGTAAGGCTCCAAGCCGTTGGCCTTGGCGGTCTCGATGAGGGCGTACAGGGTAGCCAAGCGTCGATCGGGAAACGGAAAACAGCGCACACGCCTTGCGCTGCGACAGTCCGCGTCGCTGCGCAAACACCACTTGCCGGCGTCTGGCGGGTGCGCCTACCATTTTGGTCCTTCCGGCTTTTCCGTGGGTAACCGGAGTCAGGCCTGCTTGGGATAGAGGTCCAGGCCGCCGCAGAAGAAGTAGATGGCGGTCTTGAAGTACTCCCGATTCCGGTAACCGCAGGCCCTGCGCTTGATGGCCATTATCTTGCTGTTGAGTCCCTCGGCCGCTCCGTTGGTGATCCGATGCCGACAAAAGGTCAGGATGTTGTCCAGATGTCGGGAGAGCATCTCCCCGACCTTGCGCATCGGAGTCAGGTCTGCCTTTCTCACCCAGGTCAGCCAGCGCTTCATGAACCGTCTGGCCCAGCCGATGCTGAGGTAGTTCCACAACCCCGACAGGCTTTCCTTCATGGCCCAGGTCTTGGCCACCTTCAGGTTCGTGGCCTTCAGGGCTTCCAACTTCGGTCGATGCTTGTCCGGCAGGTTCTCTTCCCGGTAAAGCCAGATGTACTTGGTCCCCTTGAGGCGCTCGTCTTCCTGGCGGAGCAACTCGCGATGCTCCTGCCGGCGGACCTTGTCCACGGCCTGGCCCACGTGCTGCATGATGTGGAAACGGTCGTGGACGATCTTGCGCGCCGCCTCCGGCACGTGCTTGATCGTGGCCTTGAAGTACGGTTCCCACATATCCATGGCCACAGCCCGAATCCGCTCGAGCTGTTGCGCCGTGAATTGCCGGTAATAGTCCTCGAGACTCTCGGTTTTCCGATCCTGGGCCACAAACTCCACCGTGCCGCCAAGCAGGTCACAGACCACGGTCATGTAGTCATGCCCCTTACGGAAGGCCTTTTCATCGATGCCAAGATAGCGCGCGGGGTTGGCCTTCTTTCTGGTCTGCCCCCGCCGGACGGCTCTGTCCATGACGTTCCAGGCCTCGTCCCAGCTGATCCGCATGAGCCGGCAGGTGCCGGCCACGGTGGCGCACTCGCGCAACACATCGATGATCAAGCGCTCCATGAGCAAGGTGAAGCGCCCTTTGGCCTCGGCCCAAGGCACTTTTACCTGAAGCACGCCGTGCTCTGGACACTCCACGCGCGGAACCCTGGCATGGAGGAAGGTCTTGAACTGGCAGGTATCGAGGTGACGCCATACCCGGGGCTCGGCATGATCACGACAAGCCAGTTCGCGGCCACAGGTCGGACAAAGCCACCGGACACCGGCAGCGTGATCAACATAAACATCCACCCGGCCTCCTGCCGTGTCCAACTCGACGTCGGCAACAAACCACGGGTCGCTCAGCCCCAGAATCTGGGAATACAGGTCCGTGTCCTTCATGGTCACCCTCCGGGGAGGACCATAACCGGTCACCTACCCACGGAAAACCCGGAAGGACCAGAAAACTCTCCGCCCTGGCCAAGACGGATCTGCTCATTGTCGACGATTTCGGCTTGAAACCGTTTAAATCCTCAGAGGATGAGGATTTCCATGACCTTATCGCCGAACGCTACGAGCGCGTTTCGACGGTGATCACCAGCAACCTGGACTTCGCCGAATGGGGAGAAGCCTTCAATAATAAGCTGCTCGGTGCGGCGACCTTGGACCGGATCCGGCACGGGGCCTACAAGATCATTCTCGAAGGAAGGAGCTACCGAAGCTCCCGAGAAGAAGCGGCACTTAAAAACCGCGTTGCCGGTGCGGAGGAAAACACCTAACTTTTCGATGTGTCCGAACCCCGGAAACGCCACCCAAGGTGGCTCCATTAGGGCGGTCAATGACATCGGCCAGGAGCCGTTTGAGCCTGGTGTTCTCCTGCTCCAGCTGGCGCAGGCGTTTGACGTCGTCGGCGTTCATGCCGCTAAAACGCTGCCGCCAGCCATAGATGGGGTCTGCTCACGAAACGGAAAAAATCGTACGCTAAGCCCCGCACCTGAACGTTGGTTGACCAGCCTTGGCCTAGCCCAGCTTCAGGCCAATTTATAAGCTGTCATTTGTTGGTTTTATTCAATTTTAGTCTGTTGTATTAGACTTATATTGTTGTATTTTGAATCAAACCGCTCTGAACAGAGATATATTGAATTGTATTGAATTTTATAAAAACTCAAAGTTACGTTTTAATATAACGCATTATGGCACACTACTTTCAGAAGGCAGGACAGGTGAAGTAGGCCCACCTTCGGCGGTCCACTTCACGTCCTGCCAGCAGTTGGACGTTGGCTTATTCGCCGGTGGCTCAACGTTCCTGGTCCCGATCTGCTCGACCAAGGAGGCCTTCGGGGAGTATCCCTTGCTTCGCTTGTGTCAATTTGAAGTAGACCCTAGCCGGATGTCAGGGCAACCCGGCTGCATCCGTCAGAATAGGGTCGTTTTCCTGATTTCTTGACGCGTGTCGTGCCAGGTCTTAGAGTTCTTCCTGACATGTTCGGTCCGGGAGGGCAGCGTGCAAGGACAACGCATCGGTTACGTCCGCGTCAGCAGTCTCGACCAGAACCCCGAACGCCAGCTCGAACACGTTCAGGTGGACAAGGTGTTCACCGACAAGGCGTCGGGTAAGGACACGCGACGGCCACAGCTCGACGTGCTGCTCGCCTTCGTGCGCGAGGGCGATACGGTGGTGGTGCACAGCATGGACCGCTTGGCGCGCAATCTGGACGACCTGCGTCGCCTGGTGCACAGCCTTACCCAGCGTGGCGTGCGTATCGAGTTCGTGAAGGAAAGCCTGAGCTTCACCGGCGAGGATTCACCAATGGCTAACCTAATGCTGTCGGTGATGGGGGCGTTCGCCGAGTTTGAACGCGCCCTGATCCGAGAGCGGCAACGCGAGGGCATCTCGCTCGCCAAACAGCGAGGTGCCTACCGGGGGCGCAAGAAGGCGCTCGCGCCAGATCGGGTGCTCGAACTGCGGCGTCGTGCCACTGCCGGCGAAAAGAAGGCGCCGCTCGCCCGCGAGTTCGGCATCAGCCGCGAAACTCTCTACCAGTACCTCAAAACGAACGACTGACCATGCCGCGCCGCAGTCTGTTGACGCCCGCCGAGCGGGACACCTTGCTGGCATTCCCCACGACAGACGATGAACTGATCCGGCACTACACCTTCTCCGAAGCCGACCTGGCGCGGCAATCACAACCGTCTCGGCTTCGCAGTGCAGTTGTGCTACCTGCGCCATCCTGGATTTGCCCTGCCAAGTGAAGCGGAACCTCCCGCATCACTTCTAAATATCGTCGGCAGCCAGTTGTACATTGAGCCGGACATCTGGCCGCAGTACGCGCAACGCCCGGAGACGAGACGCGAGCACCTGCTGGAATTGCAGGCATGGCTGAACCTGACACCATTCGCTGCCGCTGATTACCGGCACCTCGTACAACAACTCGCTGAACTGGCCAAGCAAACCGACCGGGGTATCGTGCTCGCCGAAGCGTTTGTCGACCTGCTGCGGCAGCAATGCATCATTCTGCCGGCGCTCGACGTGATCGACAGGGTATGCAGCGAAGCGTTCCCTCCGGGATTTTCTCCAGCTTTCGCCCAAGGAGTCTGTGCCGGATCATTCCTCGCTCAGCCGGACACGGTCCCGTCTGCCGCTGGCGACCCACCAAGAGGTTTTCACCTGGGTTCTCAAGGTGCTCAGCAAGGATGGCTTGGTCCTTGGAGGCCGCATTGGCGTGGACGCTTCGACCATGGAGGCCAACGCGGCGCTCAAAACCATCGTGCGCCGGGACACGGGTGAGAGCTACCGCAAGATGCTCCTGCGCATGGCTAAGGAGAGCGGCATCGACTCTCCGACGGATGAGGATCTGGCTCGCATGGACCGCAAGCGCGTCGGCAAGACTCTTTCGAACAAAGACTGGCAGTCGCAGGTTGATCCCGAGGCGAAGATCGCCAAGATGAAAGATGGCCGAACGCATCTGGCGTACAAGCCGGAGCACGCGGTGGACCTGGACACCGGCGCGGTCGTGGCGGTCGAGGTGCATGAAGCGGACAAGGGGGACACTTCGACTCTGCAAAAGACGCTGAAAGCCGCTCAAGAAAGTTTGCGACGGGTCACTTCCACACCGCCATGCCCGGACGATCCTGCGGAACTGGTCGCGGACAAGGGCTATTTCTCCCGGGATGTCCTCAAAGACCTGGACGGCGGGCCATGGCGGACGAGAATCGCCGAGCCCAAGCGCAATGGCCTGAACTCCTGGCGTGGCGATCATGAGGCGCGGCGCGCCGTGTACAACAACCGAATCCGGATATCGTCGATGGTCGGGAAGGCCATGGGAAAACAGCGGACGGAACTGGTCGAAAGAAGCTTCGAGCATACGCTGGACCGGGCTGGCGGCATGCGCCGGGTCTGGCTCCGGGGCCGGGAGAACATCCATAAACGGTATCTGCTTCATGTGGCCGGTTTCAATCTCGGCCTGCTAATGCGGGTCAAGACCGGCCATGGCACCCCCAGGGGCTGGGCCAGTGCCTGGCTTGCGCTCATTTGGCCCGATCAGCATCCCTCAATGGCCTATTTGGCCGTCGTCATGGTGGTCGAAGAACGATGCTGCGGAATCATGCCCATAGCCGTCATCTGCGGGGGAGAATAGCCGGAAACAGCTTTTTGCAACGGCCTGTCAAATGCCTTAGATGTGGCCAGGCGGTCGCAACTTCGCTTGCCAGGATCACGGGCCTGCCTTGGTGTAATGAACCCGGATGGAGCCGTCCCGGGTCGTCTCTGAGAGCCGGATGCCCAGCCGGGTGAAGGCCAGCCCTTCCTCATTCACGAGACGGGACACAATGGTATATGGCCCCGAGGCTTCTATGCGGGCCAGCAGATGTTCCTTATCCTGCCAAAGTTCTAGGGTGTCGGGTGCTACCTGGCGCCAGTTTTTAATGGCACAGATCGCGACTTCGAAGGTTCCGGGCGCGGGCAGACCGAAGCAGTCTTCGACGACCACGGTGGCCTGGCGGCCGCGAGTATGCCACAGGGTACGTTCAAGGCGTAAGCCGGGCACGGGATAGGCAGGAGCCAAATCCAGGTGGATTGTGTCTTGGGCATCGGTAAACCGGGCCGACAGGACACGGGGCACAAGGCCGATCGCCTGACGCTGCAGGAGGCCGTTGACGACGGGCACGGGATGCCCCCAGGAATTGATGGCGGCAATGGTGTAGCGTTGGGAGCCGAACGTTTTGGCGGAATAGAACGTGGCACCGGGATCACCTGTGGGCTGCTCGGCTCCAAGTCCTATGGCGTAGGAACCGACATCGTTGTGGCTGTGATCGCAGTTCCCGCCATCCTTGATGGTGACGGCTAAGTCTGAGCCCGGACCCGCCCGGGAGATGAGCACGCCGGGAACCTCGAAATAGGTATGCAGCCCGAGGGGATCGGCAGCCTGCCCAGGCGTGAGGGGTGACGCCAAGTCGAAGAGCTTGAGACTGGCCACGGTCAGAGGCGAGGCGAGGCCGATTGGCAGCTGTTTCAGGGATTGGGGGTGGCCGAAACGGAAGACTTGGTTGGCATAGGTGCGGGTAAAGCTGTCGAAAACCACCGGACGGTGCGAGTCCCCAAAAGGAGCCACATTCCCAGGCGCCATTTCCATGCGGAAACCGTACAAAGCTGCGTTGCGAACGGTTTGGCCTTGGAGCAGGTCCAGACGGCCTCGCGTGGCCGCAAGGAGCGTCTCCCGCAACACCAGAAAATTGGAGAATCCATAATTCCAATATCCTGGCCCTTCACAAGCATAGCCGTCCGGTGAGAAGCTTTGTAGGTAGAAGTGGATGAACCGTTCCCCGGCAGCGACGAAGAGAGCCCGCGCCTGACGGTCGGGCAGTACGGCCAGGGCGGCACCGACCACCCCGGACAAACAGACCGCGTTCCAATTGTTTGGCAGTGTCAGCCAAGCGTTACGGCCATCGCCGCCGGATTCCAGGGTCTTGCGGACGGGTGAAAAAATGCGTGCCTCCAGGGCACGCAACGTAGTTTGGCGCAAGGGTCGGGGCAACCGGTCCCCGAACAAGTAGAGTATTTGCGCGATGTCGTTGGCGAGGCCCGCCCCGTTGAGTTCCACTTCGTAGTCGTGGTCGCGGAAATTTTGCAGGTTAGGATCACTGGCCGGGACTGTCCAGGTCGGTTGCGCAACGATGGACGACAAGGCCTGTTCCAAAGCCGGCAGGTAACGTCCCTGCCAAGTCGCGCATTCGGCCAGGGCCAGCGAATAAAGCCTGGCTTGACGCCTTTTGATCATCAGTTCGCCTTCTCTCCGAGAGCCTGTTGCGGCATAGACGAGATAGGCGGCATCGTTCCAGGCAGGCAAATCTTGGCCGAGTAGGGTGTCGGCGTTGGCCACCACAGGTTTGAGCCGAGCTTGTACATCGGAACGCTGCCAACTGCCTCTGTCCGCGCACACTGGACCAATACCAGCCGGTTGTGCGGGGAGCAGGGCCGCGATGTCCGCTTGGCGAGCCGGATTCAGAGGCTGGAAGTGGGCGGCGAAACCCGGGGATAACCACAAGCAATTCCAGAAGACGAGCCAGGCCAAAAGGCGCAGTCGCCTTCCGGATCGTGTCGTCCGCTTCGCCGTTCGGCGCGATTGGAGTCCACCCGATTTCGTGGAGACTTTTCGACTTGCACTCTCAGGAAGCGAAAGCATGCATCCTTTCGTAAGCCAAGGGCGACATGGAGTCGAGAGCAGAATGTCGTCGACGGGTATCCCCAGGCTGAGACCGATGTACGGAAAATTTCAATAAACTATTGTAAATTTAAGTAGTTGGTGTATATTTTCTCCATCCAAAACGATGGAGGCTCCCATGAGTGAACGTACTTCCAAGAAGCCCGGTATTGCCGACTATGTTGCCGCTCGCCGCAAGCACAAGGACGGCTTCCTGGACGAGATCAATCGCCTTATCGACTGGAAACCCATCGAAAAAGTGCTTCGCCAAAAGCTCAAGCGGGTAATCAATGCCGTAGGCAACCCGGCCTACCCGCCGCTGCTCATGTTTAAAATCCTCCTGCTCCAAGGGGTACAGCAGCCAACTGAACCGGTACGTGCTTGCGGTCCGGGGTCTCTCGGATGGCATCATGTACAAGGCTGCCCGCAATCAGGAACTGACGCTCGCCGAAAAAGCCGCCAATCGCCAGGTCAGCAGCGTTCGCTCAAAAGTGGAGCGCGCCTTCGGCACTCTCAAGCGTGGCTACGGCTTCTTTCGAGCCCGATATCTCGGTCTGGCTAAGATCGAACTGGAGTTCCTGCTCAATGCCATGGCCTTCAACCTGAAAAAAGCGGTCCTCAGGCTCGCCTGCTGAGCGGACGTGCGTCCGTTGGCTGGCAAATGCCGCCGATGGGGCGAAAACATCCTGAACCTGGAGGAAAATCGGCTACGATTGCCGACTCGAGAACCTGAAGAACGGGGCAGGCAGACCTCGGACTTGGTAAAACGTGAAGGTCCTTCCGGGTTTCCCGTGGGTAGGTGACCGGATATGGTCCGCCCCGGAGGGTGACCATGAAAGACACGGACCTGTATTCTCGGATTCTAGGGCTGAGCGACCCGTGGTTTGTTGCCGACGTCGCGTTGGACACGGCGGGAGGCCGGGTGGACGTCCATGTTGATCATGCTGCCGGTGTCCGCTGGCGCTGTCCGACCTGTGGCCGCGAGCTGGCTTGTCGGGATCATGCCGAGCCCCGGGTGTGGCGTCACCTCGACACCTGCCAGTTCAAGACCTTCCTTCATGCCCGGGTTCCGCGCGTGGAGTGCCCCGAGCACGGCGTGCTTCAGGTGAAAGTGCCTTGGGCCGAGGCTAAAGGGCGTTTTACCTTGCTCATGGAGCGCTTGATCATCGATGTGTTGCGCGAGTGCGCCACCGTGTCCGGCACCTGCCGGCTTATGCGGATCAGCTGGGATGAGGCCTGGAACGTCATGGATCGAGCCGTCCGGCGAGGGCAAACCAGGAAGAAGACCACCCCCGCACGCTATCTTGGCATCGATGAAAAGGCCTTCCGCAAGGGGCACAACTACATGACTGTGGTCTGTGACCTGCTTGGCGGTACGGTGGAGTTTGTGGCCCAGGATCGCAAGACCGAGGGCCTCGAGGACTATTACCGGCAGTTCACGACGCAGCAACTCGAGCGCATCCGGGCTGTGGCCATGGACATGTGGGAACCGTACTTCAAGGCCACAATCAAGCACGTGCCCGATGCGGCGCACAAGATCGTCCACGACCGCTTCCACATCATGCAGCACGTGGGCCAAGCCGTGGACAAGGTCCGCCGGCAGGAACATCGCGAACTGCTCCGCCAGGAAGACGAACGCCTCAAAGGGACCAAATACATCTGGCTTTACCGGGAAGAGAACCTGCCGGACAAGCACCGCCCGACCTTGGAAGCCCTGAAGGCCACGAACCTGAAGGTGGCCAAGGCCTGGGCCATGAAGGAAAGCCTGTCCGGATTGTGGAACTACCTCAGCGTCGGCTGGGCCAAACGGTTCATGAAACGCTGGCTGACCTGGGTGAGGAAGTCAGACCTGACCCCGATGCACAAGGTCGGGGAGATGCTCTCCCGGCACCTGGACAACATCCTGACCTTTTGTCGGCACCGGATCACCAACGGCGCGGCCGAGGGACTCAACAGCAAGATCATGGCCATCAAGCGCAGGGCGTGCGGTTACCGGCAATCGGGAGCACTTCAAGACCGCCATCTACTTCTTCTGCGGCGGCTTGGACCTCTATCCCAAACAGGCCTGAGCCTGGTTACCCACGGAAAACCCGGAAGGACCAACGTGAATTTACCGCACCGGCTCCGAACCGACTTTGGGTGGCTGACATCACCTATATCCCGACGTGGGAAGGTTTCCTGTTCCTCGCGGTGGTTTTGGATGTTTTCAGCCGCAGGGTTGTGGGTTGGGCCATGGCCAGTCAATGAAAACGGACTTGGTGCTTGCTGCTCTCGCCATGGCGGTGAAACAGCGGTGAAACAATGTAATCCTTCAGAAGTGGTCCGTCACTCTGATCAAGGATCACAATATACATCTTTTCGTTTCGGGAGCCGTTGCCGAACATTGAACGTTCGCCAATCCATGGGAACTGTCGGCGATTGCTTTGACAATGCCATGTGCGAGAGTTTTTTCGCATCGCTTGAGTGCGAACTGCTCTGGCAAAGCTCGTTTCGGTCAAGACAGGAGGCCAGACTGGCCGTGTTTAATTCCAACAGTTAAACCACTGCCTCTGGCGGTGTGACCCGAAGAGGTTCGACCGATCCGGGTGTTGCTGGAAGGACAAAAAGCAGGCTCTCCACCCCAAGCCCGCCGGGACTTGGAAGAGGAGAGCCTATGCGAGAATGGGAAAGCCAAGCGCACGTTCGTTGGTATTGCCGGTACCACGTCGTGTTCATCCCCAAATATCGAAAGAAGGCGGCAAGGAGATTGGCGGAGTCTTCCGTGAGCTGTGCGAGCAATTTGGGTTGGAGCTGGTCGAAGGGCATGCCTTGCCTGACCATGTGCATATGTGCTTGAGCATCCCGCCCAAGTTTAGCGTCGCCAACGCGATAGGAAAGCTCAAAGGGAAATCTGCGATTCTTATCCACCGAAGGTTCCTCGGGAAGACCAAGAATTTGACGGGTTATCACTTTTGGGCGCGTGGCTACTGCGTAAGCTCCATTGGCTTGAACGAAGATCAAGTCCGAGAGTACATCCGCAACCAGGAAGATCATGAGTTGCGCCAAATGCAATTACCGTTACAGGGGCTGGACGTAAAACCAACCACGTAAAATTGCCCTGGCGGGCTAAAGCCCCCTTCGAGGGGGCATCATCATACCACCGGCTATGCCGGTGGTAGCTGATTTCATCGAAGGCTGGTACAATACCCCTCGGCGGCATTCTGCTCTCGACTACATGTCGCCTTTGGCTTACGAAAGGATGCATGCTCTCGCTTCCTGAGAGTGCAAGTCGAAAAGTCTCCACAAAATCGGGTGAACTCCACACCCGGTGACAGCCTGACCAATGGTCACCTCAAGCACGCTGGAATTTACACCACGTTGACGGGCGTGACCACGTAGCGTTTTTTTCCCGCAGCCGGTGCCTACCCGAAGGCTGTCATCTTTTTTGACCACCCATAGAACATCTCGAATCAGGCAACTTACCAGTGTCTATTATGCCCTAAAAACTAATTGCCATTTATGGAGAATCGATGGTATCTTCCCCCACGAAGACGTCGAATCTAGGGGGCAGAATGGGCCATATTCTGGCTATATCCAACAACAAAGGTGGGGTTGGGAAAAGCACGGCCACGGCCAACCTCGCCCATGCCTTGACGAATAAGAAAAAACGTGTGCTAGTTGTAGATGCCGATAGTCAATGCAATCTGACCGGCACCTTTCTCGACAGCCCCTGGTCGGGAAACAGCTTGCTCGAACTGCTCGATGGCGATGGCGTGGCCGTGGAGACGTGCATCGCCGCCGCCCCGGAATACGAACGGTTGTCCGTTTTGCCCAACAAGTCCGGCAGCGCCGCCCTGGAACCGGATTTGTCCCGACGCGAGGATTTCGGCTGGTTTTTGTTGCGCGAGCGCCTGCGCGATTACGCGCTGCGCAACTTTGACCTCACGCTCATCGACTGTCCGCCGAACCTGGGCCTTTTTTCCCTCCAGGCCATGATCGCCTCGGACTTCATCCTGGTCCCGGTGGAGGCCGGCAGCCGCTACGCCATGGATGGACTCGACCGCACGGTGGAAACCATCGACGACATTGCCCAGGCCGACACGGCCGGCAATCCCGGACGCTTCTTGCGCCTGCTCATCAACAAGGCCGACCGCCGCACCGCCGTCAGCCGCGTGTCCATCGAACAGATCCAGCAAGTCTACGGGGAACGGGTCTTCAAAACGATCATCCCGATCAACACCGACATTCAGCAAGCCGAGTTGGTGCGGAAAACCGTCATACGCCATGCATCCAAAAGTCCCGGCGCCAACGCCTTCCGGACTCTGGCCGGGGAGCTGCTGGGCATCTTGGATGCGGAGATCTGCTAATGGCACTGTCGCTTCGGGAAAAGCTGCAAAAAGCCTCCCTGGCCACCATCGCGACCAACGCCGCCAAGACGTTGGCCAAGCTCGATGTCATGGAGCGGTCCACGCCGCCCCTGGAAAAAGCCCCTGCTGTGGCGCCGCCGCTCCAGGCGCTCACCGGCAAGACGACCCAGGAGACGACCCAGCAGGCGACCAAGCGACCCAGTAACCCACCCAACAAGCGACCCAGCAGGCGACCAAGCGACCCAGCGACCCACCCAGCAGGCGACCCAGTCAGCGACCAAGCGACCCAGTCAGCGACCCATAAAGTAACCCACCCAGTCAATCACCCGCAAAGCTACCCACAAGACGACCCAGTCAATCACCCAGTAAATACCCAGGGCATCGGCGCCGACCTCTGGGAGACCCTGACCGGACCGCAAAAAAAAGTCCTGCTGTACCTCGCCACCCACCAGGGGGAAATCATCCGCTACGCCGACATTGCCCAGGCCGGCACCCTGCCCCCGGCAACCGTGCAGACTATCTGCCGCCGCTTGAAAAACCTGGGCGTGCTGTCCTCCCATTACGGCAGCCGCGGCGTCATCAAGGGCATCCGCTTTTCCCTGGAAAAAAAAATCTTCCAGACCGCCTTGCGGCAAAGCCACCCAGTCAGCGATCCACAAAGCGACCCACAAGACAATCCATCCAGCGATCCAGAAGGCGACCCACCCAGCAAGCGACCCAGTCCCCCACCCACCCAGCAAGCGACCCAGCAGGCGACCCCAGAGGGGAGTAATGTATTGATAGATAGAAAGAAGAATCTATCTCTCTTTTCTTCCGTCCTGAAAACGACCTGGCCCCACCTAACCCGGTGCGGATTCGGCCTGGAACAGCTCCGCCAGGCCGTGGAAAACCTGACCGCCCTGGGCAAGCCCACCGATCGCCTCATCCAAGGCCTGGATCACATCGAATTCGAGCTGGAACACGGCCAGCTCGTGGACAAGGACGGCCAAGCCGTGGCCGATCCCTGTTCCTGGGCCTTCCGGGCCCTGGCCCAAAACGGCTACTACCGGCGGCCCAAAGGCTATGTCAGCGCCGAGGAGCAGGCCTTGCGGGACGCGGAAGAGGAAGCCCGGGCCTTGCTCACCGCCCGGCAAAAGGCGGAGCAGGCCCAGTTCGAGGCCTGGCGGGACGGACTGGGCGAGGACGCCCTGCGTGAGGCCATGCAGGGTTTCGCCCGGCGGGCCCAAGGATGTCTGGCTCAAGCGCGTCTGGAAGGAACGGGGCAAATAACGTCCGGACCCGGGACAGCGGGGAGGGTGGGGTATGCAACGCATCGGCATTGTCGGCGCGGGTCTGACCGGGGCGGTCCTGGCTCGGGAACTGGCGGAAAAGGGCTACGCCTGCCTGGTTGTCGACGAACGCGACCATTGCGGCGGCAACTGCCATACCCGGCGCGACCCGGATACGGGCGTCATGGTCCATGTCTACGGGCCGCATATCTTTCACACGAAGGACAACGGCCGTGTGGGACTATGTGCGCCGATTTTGCGACATGAGGCCCTACGTTCAACCGGGTCAAGGCCGTCTCGGCGGCCAAATCTACAGCCTGCCCATCAATCTGCACACGATCAACCAGTTTTTCCGGACCGCCCTGTCCCCGGCCCAGGCGCGCGAGCTGCTGGCCCAAAAATCCCGGGCCGACATCGCCACACCGCGCGATTTCGAGGAGCAGGCGCTCAAATTAGTGGGCGAGGAACTGTACCGGGCCTTTTTCGAGGGCTACACCCGCAAGCAGTGGGGCGTCGATCCCACGGAACTGCCGGCCTCCATTCTGCAACGCCTGCCCGTGCGCTTCACCTACGATGATAATTATTACAACCACCCCTTCCAGGGCATTCCGAAGGACGGCTATACGGCTCTCATCGAAGCCCTGCTCGACCACGACCACATCGAGGTCGCCCTGGAGACCCGTTCGAGGGACCTCGGGGAAGCTTTCGCCCACGTGTGTTTATTCCGGCCCCCTGGACCGGTATTTCGGCTATGACAGCGGCCGGCTAACCTACCGCACCCTGGATTTCGAAACCATCCGGGCGGAGGGCGATTTTCAGGGCACGGCCCGTGATCAACGCTCCGGACCGGGACGTGCCCTTCACGCGCACGATCGAGCACAAGTTCTTCGCGCCCTGGGAGCTGGAGGCCCACGACAAAACCGTGGTGTACCGGGAATACAGCCGGGCTTGCGGGGAAGGCGACATTCCGTACTATCCGGTGCGCCTGGTGGCGGCCCAGGCCTTGCTCGAACACTACGAAGCCAGGGCCCGGGCCGAGCCCCGGGTCACCTTTGTCGGCCGGCTCGGGACCTATCAGTACCTGGACATGGACCGGGCCATTGCCCAGGCGTTGGAAGTGACAAAAACTTGGTTCCTCGCGGAATACCGGTAAAGGTAGTGGAGTTGACCCGATTTCGTGGACAGATCATTTCTGTCCGGCCTAAGAAAAGGCTTGACGCCTAAAAGAGACAACTGAACTAGGTTCCTGACGTCTGTCCATTTCGGCGATACATTTTGGAAAATTGACACTGGCCACCATGAGATCAAGTTCAAAAATCTTTGCAGAACGACGCCAGTCGCACAATCACGCGTCAACAGAGCCTATTTTAAGAGCGGGCAACACCTTTTTCTTTTGGTCCTTCCGGGTTTTCCGTGGGTACCGCGCTCAGGCCTGCTTGGGTAGAGGTCAATCCGCCACAGAAGAAGTAGATGGCTGTCTTGAAGTGCTCTCTGTTCCGGTAGCCGCAAGCCCTGCGCTTGATGGCCATGATCTTGCATTGAGTCCCTCGGCCGCTCCGTTGGTGATCCGATGCCGACAAAAGGTCAGGATGTTGTCCAGATGTCGGGAGAGCATCTCCCCGACCTTGCGCATCGGAGTCAGGTCTGCCTTTCTCACCCAGGTCAGCCAGCGCTTCATGAACCGTCTGGCCCAGCCGATGCTGAGGTAGTTCCACAACCCCGACAGGCTTTCCTTCATGGCCCAGGCCTTGGCCACCTTCAGGTTCGTGGCCTTCAGGGCTTCCAACTTCGGTCGATGCTTGTCCGGCAGGTTCTCTTCCCGGTAAAGCCAGATGTACTTGGTCCCCTTGAGGCGCTCGTCTTCCTGGCGGAGCAACTCGCGATGCTCCTGCCGGCGGACCTTGTCCACGGCCTGGCCCACGTGCTGCATGATGTGGAAACGGTCGTGGACGATCTTGCGCGCCGCCTCCGGCACGTGCTTGATCGTGGCCTTGAAGTACGGTTCCCACATATCCATGGCCACAGCCCGAATCCGCTCGAGCTGTTGCGCCGTGAATTGCCGGTTAATAGTCCTCGAGACTCTCGGTTTTCCGATCCTGGGCCACAAACTCCACCGTGCCGCCAAGCAGGTCACAGACCACGGTCATGTAGTCATGCCCCTTACGGAAGGCCTTTTCATCGATGCCAAGATAGCGCGCGGGGTTGGCCTTCTTTCTGGTCTGCCCCGCCGGACGGCTCTGTCCATGACGTTCCAGGCCTCGTCCCAGCTGATCCGCAT
>Ga0268359_11112_pt1 | contig 82164 bp, 93 predicted proteins | sample BioMet11_FD_194416 | JGI IMG/M metagenome (GOLD analysis project Ga0268359, IMG submission 194416) | Sewage microbial communities from Oakland, California, United States - Biofuel 11 (PacBio Assembly) | ecosystem: Engineered > Wastewater > Sewage > Unclassified | place: USA: California | collected...
CAAGAAACCGGCGATTAACACATAGAACGTGTTTCCTCGCCTGGATTACGCCAGTTTGCAGGAGTTGCAGAAATGCCTCGAGTGCTCAATGGTCTTGGTGTTGCCATCGTTTCTACCTCTCACGGAGTAATGACCGATAAAGAGGCAAGAATTCAGAATGTTGGTGGTGAAGTACTATGTTACGTTTACTAATTTAAGAGTATTGTAATGTCACGAATAGGAATAAACCTGTAAACTTACCACACGGAGTTACCATAAAAGTGGACTCTGCTAATGTGGTTAGCGTGAAAGGCCCGCTCGGTGAACTTAAGCAGAAGGTTGATAAAGATATCACCGTCACCGTTGAAGGGAATTCCGTTATTTTACACGTCCAACCGAACAACCCCGTCATAGGTCTATGCATGGCCTCTACAGAGCGTTAGTTCACAATATGGTTGTTGCGTTTCGGAGGGCTTTAAAATAGAACAAGAGTTAGTTGGTGTTGGTTATAAAGCCGAGGCTAAAGGACAAATTTTGGAGCTAAGTTTAGGCTACTCTCACGAAATTCACTTGATGGTGCCACATGAGGTTAAGGTTGAGGCCAAAACGGAGAAGCGTGGAAACCCTAAGGTTACCATTTCTTCGTATGATAAGCAACTCCTCGGTATGGTAGCAGCAAAGATTAGGTCGCTACGTAAGCCAGAACCATACAAAGGAAAAGGTGTTCGTTTCGTTGGTGAAGTGGTTCGCAAGAAGGCTGGTAAGTCGGCTAATGTTAAATAACATAAAAGTTTGAAACTATGGCCTTGACCAAATTAAATAGAAGATTTAGGATTCGTAGAAGAATTCGCAAAATAGTGCTTGGCACAACGGTACGTCCACGTTTGAACGTTTTCCGCAGCAATGCACAGATCTATGCACAGATCATTGACGATGAAAATGGCAAAACATTGGTTGCTGCATCTTCATTGGAGAAGGAAATTCTGGAACAAAAGGGCTTAACAAAAACTCAAAGAGCACAGTTAGTCGGCAAGTTAGTTGCCACTAAAGCTCTTCAGTCTGGAATTTCTGTTGTAGTTTTTGACCGTGGAGGCTATCTCTACCATGGTCGTGTAAAATCGTTAGCTGACTCTGCCAGAGAAGGTGGACTTAAATTTAACGTGCTATGTCGACAAATAATAGTATACGTAAAGTAAAAAGCAGCGATCTCGAGCTTAAGGACAGATTGGTTGCCATTCAGCGTGTGACCAAGGTAACCAAAGGAGGTCGTACCTTCAGCTTCTCTGCTATCGTTGTTGTTGGCAACGAAAATGGGATCGTGGGTTATGGATTAGGTAAAGCAAGTGAGGTAACCTCAGCTATTTCTAAGGGAATTGAGGATGCTAAGAAGAATCTCATTAAGGTACCTATTTTTAAAGGTACCATTCCACATGAGCAACTTGCCAAATTTGGTGGAGCTCGCGTATTTATCAAACCAGCCGCTCCTGGAACAGGTGTTAAGGCTGGAGGTGCTATGCGTGCTGTACTTGAGAGCGTTGGTATCACCGACGTGCTTGCCAAATCGAAAGGATCATCTAACCCTCACAACCTAGTAAAAGCAACCGTTCGAGCTCTCACTGAATTGAGAAATGCTCGCGCTATTGCTGACTTAAGAGGGATTAAGTTGTCTAAAGTGTTTAACGGATAGATTTCTAGACCATGACAGTTGTAAAAATAACACAGGTTAAGAGCATGATTGGTAGCTCAGAGCGCCAAAAAAGCACCCTTAAATCTTTGGGTCTGGGGAAAATCAATCGTGCTTCTGAAAAGGAGACAAATGTTCAAATTTTGGGCATGATTGCAAAAGTTAAGCACCTTGTTAAGGTGGAAGAAGTAAAATAAGCTGGTAACTCAATAAGAAATTGGCTATGGAATTGAGCAATTTAAAACCTGCTACAGGTTCAACCCACAAAGTAAAGAGAATCGGAAGAGGACCCGGATCTGGTCATGGTGGAACATCCACCAGAGGTCATAAGGGAGCACAATCTCGTTCGGGTTACTCTCGAAAAATCGGGTTTGAAGGCGGTCAAATGCCTATTCAACGCAGGTTGCCGAAATTTGGATTTAAGAATCCTTTCCGCAAAGAGTATAAGGGCATTAACATTGGAATGATTGATGAGGTTGCCAAAAAGTTAAGTATTACCGTTATAACTCGTGAAGTATTAGTTGATGCTGGGTTGGTAAGTAGGAATCAACCTTACAAGGTTCTTGCTAACGGTGAACTTACCACAAAATTGGAAATTCAAGCCAATGGCTTCTCTGCTAGCGCTGTGAAGGCCATTGAATCATTACAAGGCACTGCCGTAAAACTCTAGTTTAATGAAAACGCTCATCGAGACCATCAAGAATATCTTCAAAATTGAAGAGCTTCGTAAAAGAATTCTCTATACACTAGGAATACTTCTAATTTACAGGCTGGGCAGCTTTGTGGTTATTCCTGGAATCGATCCCCTGCAGCTGACCAGTTTGAAAAATCAAACTGCATCAGGCCTTATGGGACTGCTGGATATGTTCTCAGGAGGAGCCTTTAGTAACGCGTCAATCTTTGCATTGGGGATTATGCCCTACATTTCTGCATCGATTGTTGTTCAGTTGCTTGGTATTGCTGTTCCCTATTTTCAGAAATTACAAAAGGAGGGCGAAAGTGGCCGTCGTAAGATTAATCAGATTACCCGGTTTCTGACCGTAGGTATTCTGCTTTTTCAAGCACCGGCTTACTTAGCAAACCTTTCATTCCAACTTCCCGCATCCGCTTTTGTTATACAGGGAGTTTGGTTTACCATACCATCTACTATTATTCTTATTGCTGGTACAATGTTCATCATGTGGCTTGGTGAAAAAATTACCGACAAAGGAATTGGAAATGGTATTTCTCTCATCATTATGATTGGTATTATTGCACGATTACCTTTTGCCTTCGCGGCTGAGTTTGGTTCACGTATTGCTGAGCAAACTGGAGGGTTGGTAATGTTGCTTGTAGAAATCGTAATGCTATTCATGGTTGTCGCTGGAACAATTTTGCTCGTTCAAGGTACCAGAAAAGTTCCAGTACAGTATGCAAAACGTATTGTTGGTAACAAGCAATATGGCGGAGTTAGGCAGTATATTCCTTTGAAGATTAATGCTGCTGGTGTTATGCCCATTATTTTCGCTCAAGCCTTAATGTTCATTCCTATGATGTTCTCAAGGCTCGATAGTGCATGGGGGCAAAGTATCGCTTCTGCATTTACTAGTTATACCGGTTTCTGGTACAACTTACGTTTTCGCTGCTCATTATCGTCTTTACCTATTTTTACACGGCAATTACGGTAAATCCAGTGCAAATGGCTGAGGATATGAAGAAGAATGGCGGTTTTATTCCAGGTGTTTAAACCCGGAAAAAAGACTGTTGAGTATCTTGATACTATTATGTCGAGAATTACTCTTCCTGGTTCTATGTTCTTAGCTTTAGTGGCCATACTACCTGCGTTCGCCATGATATTCCATGTGAACAATCAGTTTGCTCACTTTTTTGGAGGCACTTCACTGCTTATTTTGGTAGGTGTTATCCTCGATACTTTGCAGCAAATTGAGAGTCACCTTTTGATGCGCCATTACGATGGACTGATGAAGAGTGGTTCAAAAATCAAAGGTAGGTCTGGCTTCTAGGCAGACACAACGTTCTTTAAATAATGATAACTTATAAAACTGACGAAGAGATTGAATTCTTACGGGAGAGCAATCTACTAGTATCAAGAACCTTAGCTGAAGTTGCTCGCTATATAGCTCCAGGTGTGACTACTCTTTCACTCGATAAGATTGCAGAGGAGTTTATCCGAGATAATGGCGCTGATCCTGGTTTTTTGGGATACGATGGTTTTCCAGGTACTTTATGCATCTCTATCAATGATGCTGTGGTACATGGTATTCCTAGTGAACGTCGATTACAGGATGGAGATATTGTCTCGCTTGACTGTGGTGTTCTCAAAAATGGATTCTATGGTGATTCAGCATTTACATTTGAAGTTGGATTAGTTGCTGATAATGTAAAAAAACTTTTAAAAGTCACCAGAGAATGTTTATCTTTGGGCGTTGAAAAAGTTGAAGCTGGTAATCGAATTGGTGACATTTCCAGCGCAGTACAGGAAAATGCAGAGAATAATGGATTTTCCGTGGTGCGAGAAATGGTTGGTCATGGGTTAGGTAGAAACTTGCACGAGTCTCCTGAAGTGCCAAACTATGGAAGGAGAGGACAAGGACCAATGCTGAAAAACGGACTTGTTATTTGTATTGAACCAATGATTAACTTAGGTAAGCGGCAAATTTTTCAGGAAAAGGATGGCTGGACAATACGGACCCAGGATGGCAAGCCCAGTGCTCACTTTGAGTTAGCTGTGGCGGTTAAAAATGGGAAGGCTGATGTCCTGTCAACGTTTAAGTTTATTGATGAATTTTTAGAACGGAAGGCATAAACTGAATGGCAAAGCAAACTGCTATTGAAAAAGATGGAACAATCATTGAGGCACTATCTAACGCAATGTTTCGGGTAGAGTTGGATAATGGCCACGTAATTACCGCACATATCTCAGGGAAGATGCGAATGCATTACATTAAGATTCTTCCTGGTGATAAGGTAAAGGTGGAAATGTCTCCTTATGATTTGACCAAAGGCAGAATAACTTTTAGGTACAAATAAAACGTTGCAAAAATGAAGGTGCGTGTTTCCATAAAAAAACGTAGCGAGGATTGTAAAATCGTTCGACGTAAAGGTCGCTTATATGTGATCAACAAAAAAAATCCGAAGTTTAAACAGCGCCAAGGATAAAATCGTTAATTTTGTAAAACTTTAAGGATCAGTATGGCTAGAATTGTTGGTGTTGACTTACCAAAGAACAAGAGAGGTGAAATTGGCCTTACCTACATTTATGGTGTTGGCGATAGCACAGCCCGTAAGATCCTATCTGAAGCCGGCGTTGATTATAATACTAAGGTTAAAGATTGGGATGACGAGCAGATTGCAGCAATCCGTAATACGATTGCCAATCTAGGAATTAAGCTAGAAGGTGAACTTCGTTCCCAAGTGCAGATGAACATCAAGCGATTGATGGATATCGGCTGTTACAGGGGTATTCGGCATCGTCTTGGACTTCCTGTTAGAGGACAGAAGACCAAAACTAATGCACGTACTCGTAAGGGACGTAAGAAAACTGTTGCTAACAAAAAGAAGGCTACTAAATAATAGCTAAGTAACTATGGCAAAGAAGACAGGGACTGTTAAGAAAAAGGTGGTGAAAGTTGAGCCAGTTGGGCAAGCTCATATACATTCTTCGTTCAACAACATTATAGTAACCCTTACCAATAACGATGGACAAGTTATCTCTTGGTCATCTGCAGGAAAGATGGGTTTCAGGGGTTCAAAGAAAAATACACCTTATGCTGCCCAAACAGCTGCTCAGGATTGTGCTAAAGTGGCTTACGATGGTGGACTACGTAAAGTGAAAGCTTACGTTAAGGGTCCTGGGGCAGGTCGTGAATCTGCGATTCGTACTATTCATTCTGCTGGAATTGAAGTTACGGAGATTATTGATGTAACGCCACTTCCTCATAATGGTTGTCGTCCACCTAGCAGAAGACGGGTGTAATTCGCCTGCTTTTCATGAAATTGAGTGCTAATGTTGATTTATAAAAATTAGGTTAAATGGCAAGATATACAGGACCTACTTCAAGAATTGCTAGGAAGTTTGGGGAGCCCATTTACGGACCGGATAAAGCTTACGAACGTAAAAGTTATCCTCCCGGACAACACGGCCAAAATAAAAAACGCAAAAAGCTTTCTGAATACGGAGTTCAGCTTCAAGAAAAGCAAAAGGTAAAATATACCTATGGGCTTCTTGAACGCCAATTTGCGAATGCCTTTCATAAGGCTTCACGCATGAAGGGCGTAACTGGTGAAAATTTACTTCGTCTATTGGAAGCTCGCTTAGATAATGTGGTTTACAGAATGGGAATTGCTCCTACACGCCGAGCTGCTCGTCAGCTGGTTGGACACTGCCATATTGCTGTAAATGGCAATATCGTTAATATTCCTTCTTACACTATGCGTCCTGGTGACATCATTAGTGTTCGGGAAAAATCAAAAGCTCTTGAAGTAATTCAGGATTCGCTTTCTCGTGGAAGACATGCTAAGTTTGCTTGGCTTGAATGGGATTCTAATGCTCTAACAGGCAAGTATATGAATCACCCAGAAAGAACCGAGATACCTGAAAATATTAAGGAGCAGCTCATCGTTGAACTTTACTCCAAGTAATAATACCTGAAGTTGTTATGGCAATACTTGCATTCCAAAAGCCCGATAAGGTAATAATGGTGGAATCCAGCGAGACCTATGGAAAATTTGAATTTCGTCCATTGGAACCTGGATACGGCATTACGGTGGGAAACGCCCTCCGGAGAATACTTCTCTCTTCCTTGGAAGGTTATGCAATAACGTCGGTTAAGATCGCTGGTGTTGACCACGAGTTTTCCACCGTTACCGGCGTCCTTGAAGACGTAACTGAGATAATTCTCAATTTAAAACAAGTTCGTTTCAAGCGTACGGTTGAAGGCGTAGAGCACGAGAAAATAACCGCAAACATATCCGGTGAAACAGAATTTAAGGCCGGATTGCTCAACAACTTCCTTTCTTCGTTTGAAATTCTTAACCCCGAGTTGGCGATTTGTCATATGGAGCCTAATGTTAAGCTTCAGATGGAACTTACCATTCAAAAGGGTAGAGGGTACGTTGCTTCAGATGAGAATAAGAACGCGGAAGCCGAATTTGGTGTAATCCCTGTGGATTCAATCTTCACTCCTATTAGAAATGTGAAGTTTGCAGTAGAAAACTATCGTGTGGAACAAAAAACTGACTATGAAAAGTTGGTTCTTGAGATTACTACTGATGGATCTATTCATCCAAAGGAAGCCCTTAAGGAGGCAGCGAAGATATTGATCTATCACTTTATGCTTTTCTCTGACGAGAAGATCACTTTGGAACCTGACGAAAAATTTTCAGGTGAAGAGTTTGACGAAGAAATTCTGCACATGAGGCAGATGCTCAAAACCAAACTTACCGACATGGATCTTTCTGTTCGTGCATTGAATTGCTTAAAGGCGGCCGAGGTAGAAACTCTTGGCGATTTGGTAAAGTTCAATAAAAATGATTTGCTGAAATTCCGCAATTTTGGAAAGAAATCACTTACCGAGTTGGACGAGCTTCTTGAAAGCTTAAACCTTACTTTCGGTATGGACGTTACGAAGTATAAACTTGACAAGGAATAAGTTGAGAGATGAGACATAATAAAAAGTTTAACCATTTAGGACGTAAGAGTGCTCACCGCAAGGCCCTTCTGGCAAACTTGGCTATTTCGCTGATTATGCAAAAACGCATAAACACAACAGTAGCTAAGGCTAAAGCACTTCGTATGTACGTTGAGCCTCTGATCAATCGCTCAAAGGATGATTCTACTCACTCCAGGCGCATGGTCTTCAGCCTACTTCAAAATAAGTATGCTGTAACTGAACTATTCAGGGAGGTTGCTCAAAAAGTTGCTAATAGGCCTGGTGGCTATACCAGAATTTTGAAAACTGGTAACCGCTTTGGTGATGCTGCAGAAATGTGCATCGTTGAATTAGTTGACTACAATGAAAACTACAACAAAACTGCTTCTGCCAAAAAAACCAAGACAACTCGTCGTGGTGGTAGTAAGACAACTGTTGTGGAAGCCGCAGCCCCTGTTGAGGCTGCTGCAGAAGAGACAAATCAGGAGTAACACGGAGATTGTTTCATATGCATTGCCAGGGGGAAAGGTTGTACCTTTTCCCCTTTTTTTAGGTTTTTTTGTATCACTATAATACTTTTATCAATGGGACAAATTCTTAACATTCACGCGCGTCAGATTCTTGATTCTCGCGGAAATCCAACTGTTGAAGTTGACTTAATTACCGACGATGGAGCATTTGGTAGGGCTGCAGTTCCTTCTGGCGCTTCTACTGGAATACACGAGGCTGTTGAACTACGTGATGGTGACAAAGGTCGTTTTCTCGGAAGAGGTGTTCTAAAGGCGGTTGAGAACGTAAATACCACACTTAATGAGGAATTAAGAGGTATGGAGGTTACCGATCAGAAGGCTATCGATAGAGCTATGATTGAGATCGATGGAACTGAGAATAAGGCTAATCTGGGCGCAAATGCTATCCTTGGTGTTTCCCTAGCTGCTGCTCATGCTGCTGCACAATCTACTGGACAAACATTATATCGCTACATCGGGGGTGTAAATGCGTGTACCTTGCCAATTCCAATGATGAACATTCTTAATGGCGGTTCACATGCTGACAATAGTATCGACTTTCAGGAGTTTATGATCATGCCAGTTGGCGCTGCTAACTTTACCGACGCTATTAGAATGGGTGCTGAGGTTTTTCATAATCTCAAATCGGTATTAAAGAGTAAAGGATATTCCACTAATGTAGGTGATGAGGGCGGTTTTGCTCCAAATTTAAAGTCAAACGAGGAGGCTATTACGGTTATTCTTCAAGCAATTGAAAAAGCAGGTTATCGCCCTGGTGAGGATATCTTTCTTGCACTCGATCCTGCCTCTTCTGAATATTTCTTACCTGAGGAGAATGTATACCATTTACATAAATCTACTGGTGATAAGCTAACTCCAGAGCAGATGGTTGCCTATTGGAAAGAGTGGGTGAATAAATACCCAATTATTTCAATTGAAGATGGTATGGCTGAGGATGATTGGAAGGGTTGGAAGTTGATTACCGACACAATTGGGTCTAAATGCCAACTTGTTGGGGATGACCTTTTTGTAACTAATACAAAAGACTCCAAATGGGAATTGACCAAGGTGTTGCTAACTCAATTCTTATTAAGGTGAACCAGATTGGTACCTTAACTGAAACCATTGAGGCTGTGAGAATGGCTGATTTAAATTCTATGACCTCTATTATGAGCCATCGTTCCGGTGAGACAGAGGATACAACAATTGCTCAGCTTGCTGTAGCCCTTAATACTGGTTTGATTAAAACTGGTTCTGCCTCCCGTTCCGACAGGATAGCAAAATACAATGAGTTGCTTCGAATTGAGGAGATGCTTGGTGCAGATGCCAGATATTTGGGTCGCAATTTTAAGTATGCAAAACACTAATTTCATTGATTTATTTATTTAGAAGCCGTCCATTGTTGGGCGGCTTTTTTATTGTTATTCTACCATTGATATTGTTATTTCGTTAATAAAGATTCCTTTTGATAAAAGAATTCCAACGACGGGTGAATGAAAGCGATGTTATGGTGAAAGTGTTGAATATCGATGTAAGGTAGCACCATTATTTCCTACTTTATTAACCTTTTAGAGAATCTTCCAATAAAAATTCATGGTAGCGCGGATTATTAGTATTAAATTAGCCTTATGCAAAGAGGCGGCCTTTATAGGATTCTTTTAACTGTGCTTTTGGGCGTTGTGATTTCTACATCTAATGCACAAAGGAAAGTTAACGCCATTCAAGCTGATTTTTTTACCATTGATAATGGACTTTCACAATCTAGTGTTCAATGTCTTTATATTGACACAAAGGGTTTCTTGTGGATTGGTACTCAAGATGGGCTTAACCGATATGATGGTTACAACTTTAAGATTTATAGAAACCAACCACTCAATACCAATTCTATAGGGAGTAATGTTATTTATTCCATAAGTGAAGATGCAGCTGGTCAACTGTGGGTTGGGACCCAAGAAGGGTTAAGCTGTTACAATCCTAAAACTTGCAATTTTACTAATTACAAGCACACGGATGGTGGAGATTATTCATTGGCTTCACCGGTAGTGTACTATGTTTATGTGGATCATCAAAATACTATATGGGCAAAAACATTGGAGACGTTAGATTGTCTAAATCCGAAAAATGGAAAAATTGCTCATTATAAACATTATAACGATCCTTTTAACTATTCGGTAGGAATCAATGATTTTTGTGTATTTGAAGATAGTAAGAATAATCTTTGGGTTGGAACTAAGGATGGTTTAAATCTCTTTGATAAAGCACGAAAAATATTTAAACATTACTATAGTAAAAAAGAGGGTGGTAATAATTCCATTAGTAACGATCGAATTAAATGTATATACGAGGATCATCAGCATCGCTTGTGGATTGGTAGTCAACAAGGGTTAAACCTATATGATCCAAATAAAGACGATTTCCGACGTTTTTACCCAGTACCCTAACGATCCTAAATCTGGGAATAATGTGATTAATTTGATTGCAGAAACCAGTAAGGGGGAATTGTGGCTTGCTACGGATGAAGGTGTTGGTGTCTTTTCTCCCAATAAAAATTCGTTTTTGCTCGTTAATAAGCTTATCTCCCAGAGTCAATCTCTTTTGTCAAATACCATTACATCAATCGTTGAAGATGGTAATCATAATTTGTGGATTGGCACATTACAGGGTTTGGTAAAATTGGATAACAGAGAGCCTAAGTTTCATAAATACTCTTTAGATCAGAATAATAAACCTTTATTTGGCAATAATCTTGTCGCTTCTATTAATGACAATGGCAATGGAATTGTGTGGATCGGGACATGGGGGAGTGGCTTATATAGGTTTAATAGAAATAATTTGTCTACAACCCACTTCGATTATAAAAATACAGGTGGAGTACTCAATGACTTTGTTCACTCAATCTATAAAACTTCGTGGGGTGATTTAATTATAGGTACCAGGGATGGAGTAGTTGTTTATGATGAAAATTTAAACCGAATAGTTGATTTTTTTTCCTACTACCGTCTTCCGTCACAATCTATATTCCAAGGGAATCGTATTTATCAGATTAATGAGGACGCCGCTGGTAATATATGGTTTGCCACGGCTTATGGCCTTTTTCGTTTTAATGGTCAGCGCCTGGATCGTATAGATAAACAGGGAAGAGATTTGATGCTTTTTTCTTCTTCAAACATTAGGGCCCTGGCAAGTAGTAGAGATGGGATTGTTTGGGTTGGTACGCTGAAAGGATTAAATCGTTATAGTACCCTTGACGGAAAGGTTAAGCAGTATTTTAGTTCATCATCTAACTTGGAGCATGGAATTTTAAATAATGAGATTGTTTCACTATGCCTTGATAGTAGAGGACTACTTTGGATAGGAACCGTTAGTGGATTGAGCGAGTTGAATCCTGCTACAGGAGAGTTTAAGCAATTTACTGAAAGAACAGGATTACCTAATGGATTGATTTATGCGATTGAAGAGGATGGTTGGGGTAATATTTGGATCAGTACAAATAGGGGAATTGCTAAACTCGACCCAGAATCGGGAAAGATTTTTAAGTTTGATATCCAAGATGGCTTACAATCTTATGAATTTAATTCTGGTGCTGGATTTAAAAATATACATGGAGAACTGTTCTTCGGTGGCATAAATGGGTTGAACTATTTTTACCCCGATTCAATTAAAATTAATGACTTCGCACCTCAAATGGCGTTTACATCTTGTCATGTATATACTCATAAGGGTGTTGATGAGGTGCCAATTGAAAATCTGGGTAAGGTAGAGATTCCGCGAGATTGTAACTTTTTTACTATAGAGTTTGCCTCTCTCGACTTTTCAAAATCGGGCAAAAATACATATCGGTATACACTGGAGGGGTTTGATAATCAATGGATTGATTTGGGCGTGAAAAATTCAGTCTCGTTCACAAATCTTCAACAAGGTCACTATACGTTAAAAGTTCTTGGTGCCAATGCCGATGGTGTTTGGAATATGAATGGTTTAAGTATCGAAATTAATATTAAAACTAACTTATGGAGTACTAGCCTTGCACGTTGGATTTATGTACTATTAACTATATCAGTTATAGTGCTTTTTATTCTATATCGTACTCGTGGGCTTAAGGAGACTAGAAGATTGCTTCGTGAAAGGGAGTCTGCTATTGCTGAGGCTCAAAAGCAAAGAGAGGAGCTGTTTATTAAGAACAAGAATATTACCGATAGCATTAATTATGCAAAACGTATTCAGGAGGCACTTATGCCGTCGAATTCCTTCTTTTCGAAGATTATTCCTGAATCATTCATCCTCTATAAGCCAAAGGATATTGTTAGCGGTGATTTTTTCTGGATAAATGAGACAGAAAACAAAATATTTGTTGCAGTGGTAGATTGCACTGGCCATGGTGTGCCCGGTGCTTTTATGTCTATAATTGGTTTTGAGTTGCTTCGGAACATAACGACTGTTCAGGGCGTTGACGATGCGGCGGAGATTTTAAACCGGCTAAACAAGGGTGTAATTGATACCTTCAGTAAGGACGATCGGGATGTTTATGTTAAGGATGGAATGGATGTTTCCTTCTGTGTGATTGATAAAACCGTAAGGAAAATGCAGTTTGCCGGTGCATTTAATAATATGTACGTTGTTCGCGACAATAAAATTATTGAGATGAAGGGTGATCGATTTGCTGTAGGTCTAGCCACTAGCGGAAATCAACAGTTTTCAAGTGAAGCCATTGACCTTGAGCAGGAAGATCGTCTCTACCTATTTACCGATGGATATGTTGATCAGTTTGGTGGGCCAGAAGGGAAAAAATATAAGTTTAGACGATTCCGACACCTTTTACTGAATATTCACAAAGAACCTATGAACAAGCAGAAAATATTGCTTGAGGAAAGTATTAAGGAATGGTGTTACGGGTATGAGCAGGTAGATGATATATTAATAATGGGTATCGATACTAGTGGCAGATTAGGGCACTAATTTCTTGCCATTGTATTACCACTGTTTAAGCTTGCTCCGTTTTTTGTTTCCGTCCTTTTAAATACCGAACAAGCAATACCGGTAGCATTAATACCGAAAGGAAGATGGATATTCTTCCTAAGTAATCGCCAGCTTTTACGTAGAAGGTTATATGATCATTGGTAACAACCTCACCTTTGATAAAACCTCGTTTCCACCATCCCAGTTGCTGAACAATTTCACCTTTTGTATTTATAATGGCCGATATGCCAGTATTTGCCGATCGAGCAATAAAACGCCTCGTCTCAATTGCTCTTAAGGAAGCGTAGCTTAAATGTTGATGATAGCCAGGTGTGTTGCCCCACCATCCGTCGTTGGTAATTACTATTCCAATATTGGCACTATTCTTAATCCATTTGGCGAAATATTCGCCGTATACAGATTCGTAGCAAATGGCAGGGGCTGTCCTAAAAAGTCCATTTTGGGTATAAAAGACTGTTCTAGTAGGCTGAGTGCCTAGGCTACCGGTAGTGCCACCAAGATTAAGAGCTAAGTTTTCAATAAAAGGAAAATGATCAATGTATGGCATTTTTTCTACTCCTACCACAAGCTTTGATTTATGGTAAATTTGGAAACCATCACGGTTTATTTGTAAGGCTGAATTGTATCTATCGTAGAAGAGGCTTTGGCCTTCCATTTTCCTTGCTGTAGGAGAAGGCTTTGTTGTAGTGATGTAAGTTCGATACGAATTCATCCCCACAATGAAGGTCGATTTTGGATGGACTTCAATAAATCTTTTCACCAAGGAAACCGAACTATTCGCTAGAAGATTGTTTTCTACAATGTTCCCTTGAAGTGCTGTTTCGGGGGCAATGTAGAAGTCTACTGTGGAGTCTGAGGCTTCCTGTGCTAAATCAAGAAGTATGGTTGTTTGTTCCAAATCCGACATGCCGTTAAACTTTTCGTTATATGGGTCAATGTTGGGTTGAAGAATTACTACAGTGGCTTTCTTGCCTGTATCTTCTGTGGTTTTATAAATTACGGATGAAGCTATAATAGGTGCTAAAATGACAGCCAAACTCCAAGCAATCCATGCGTTAACCTTTTTACGATTTTTGTTGATGATACTATGAATTGTGGAAAATAAAAAGATGTTGGTTGTAAGTGCCCACAGTGATCCTCCAAATACTCCTGTGTATTCATACCATTGAATGATATGCACATTGTGCGCAAACGCATTTCCTAGTGTTAGCCAGGGCCAACTAATCTCGGCATTGGTGTAAAAGTGTTCGTAGGCAATCCAAAAAAACACCAAACTTATATAGCCTGCTGTGTTTCCTAATCGCTTTTTTGTGATGTGGAAAAGACCAAATACAATGCTGCCAATGGTTGTATTTATAATTATGGCAGCGATTAGCCCTTCAATGGCGGCATTCGTAATCCACCATGCATCAATTGTTGTCCAAATAGCAATTGCCAATGCTGAATGAAGCATTATGCATCTGGTCTTTTTCTCCTGGGACGAGAGGATGTGTTCAACAAACAATAGTGGAATAAATGCAACTAAAATGATAACTCCTGGCATGCTTTGATACCAAGGTAACGAAAGTAAAATTCCGCTTAAGACACTTAGACCTAACGTGAGAAATTTTGTCTGCTTCATCTGAATGCATTTAAAAAATTGGCAATGGGACTTCCCTTCTGTTGCACTGTTGTTTTTTTTGTGTAGAAACGCAGTAGAAGTGTGTTCTTACTGAAAATTGACTGCTTCAATTAATTTGACATTAACTCTAAACTTAAGAATATTAATATTTTGCCAGCCTTCTGGTGGATGTCAATCTTTTCCTTTAGTTGTTCAAATTTAAGAAAATAGTTCGGCCCTAATATGACGTTCCAAACATTCTCCTTAATTTAAAATTCGTTTTTCATCTCCATCAAATGTTTTTATGTAGAGTGGATATTTATTTATTGTTTATCACGCCACCCTTCCTTATAATTAATGATTATTTCGTTGGTTAGACTGGTATCACAAAGTACAAGTAGCCCATGTGTAATCCATTCTAGTATAGATCTTTTATGATTGTGAGAAAACGCTAATGCAGTTTGTGTAATGGTTGTAGCGTTGTTGGAAAGGAAATTTTCATGTTGTTTTAAGATAGGTGGTCAGAAACTATTTTCATATTAACTAACGCTTAGTCTACAATGAAGATTTGCCGTATAAAGGTTTTTACTTAGTGGTTAAAATTGAACGGCAAGGAATGTTTGATACTGTCGGAGAGGGAGTAGATAATGCTGCCCATAGCTTGAAGTCGAATATCCTTGCAAAAATCAGTTATAAAATGAGTTAGTCATTCAATACATGGAATGTTGTTAGGACAATGTCAACTATTTGCTCACATTTCGTGTCTATTATGTGCCATCTGTTGGATTTTAGGAATTTGAAATTGGTATTGACGGTTTAAATTGTGTGGGTCATGATATGTTTGCATCTCGATTGATGGTAAAAAACATTTATTAACTTTGTGCATCTTGTTATTTGATCCCAGAGACTCTTTGTTTCTGTTGAATTATCTCAAAAAATGGGTTTTGTTTTACTGATTAAGGGCATAATTGTTGGATTACTAGCTTCCATTCCTCTTGGCCCGATTGGTGTGCTTTGTATTCAGAGAACAATTAATAAGGGGCGGCTTTCCGGATTTCTTTCTGGATTAGGTGCAGCTACCGCCGACACAATATTTGCAACCATTGCTGGGTTTAGTCTAACCTATATAATAAACTTTATTGAGGAAAAGCAGTTTGTCTTCCAGTTAGTTGGTGGATTTATAGTTATGTTGCTAGGAATCAAAATATTTTATACCGATCCAATTCGTCAATTAAAGCGTCATCGCAAGAAAAAAAGTAGCTTGTTGGAGGATTATCTTTCAGTTTTGTTCTTAACAATTACAAATCCTCTCGCGGTATTTTTGTTTATTGCTCTCTTTGCAACAATGGGCGTGGGTTCCGATGGGGAAAGCATTTTTTATGCTGGCGTAATGCTCGGTGGCGTTTTCCTTGGAGCCGGGGTGTGGTGGTTTGTTCTCAGCACCCTTATAAATAGATTTAGAGCCCGTTTTCGGCTAAAACAGCTTTGGTGGATTAATAAAATTTCGGGAGCGATTATTTTTCTTTTAGGATTAATTGCTGCATTTGATACTCTCTTTCCATTTTTTACTACCTTGTAGAGGTATTTAGAATGAAATAGAGTCTGAAAAAACGATATTTAAGTATGCCTAATTCAAGCCTTTTATTTAAGATATTTCAGTTTAATCTTCCGAAAAGTATGTCGGATGATGCAAGACGTAAGGCCTCTATTCTAAATTTATTTGGGCTTGTTTCGTTAATCCTTTATGCTGTTTATGGAATAATAGGGTTGGCGGTAGATAACACTATTGTTGCTTTGGCTTCGTTTGGTGGCGTTTTGATTGTCGTAGTGGCGTTTATGCTCTTAAGGGCAGGAAAGGTTATTGCATCAGCATACGCTTTGTCGTTTGCAATTTTTTTGGTTGGAGTTACCCAGGCATATATTGGAGTGGCCGATCAGTATGCTGTGGCCATTAGCCTTTTGCTCCCATTGATTACCATTTATTCGTTTAATATAGGACGAGCAGTGTTAATTAATATTTCTTATTTACTCCTGTTTTCGTTGCTGCTTTATGTTCCGATGTTTGACCGGGTTGTTGAATACAGCATCGTATTTAAATTAAGCTTTATTACCTCCTTTGTCGCTGCTTTTATACTTTTTTATGTCTTTGACTATTTTAATAACTGGGCGCAGACTGAGTTAGAAAAGCAGGTGTTGCTCGAACGTAATATTAACAAACGTAAAGACGAGTTTATTTCAACCCTTTCTCATCAAATCCGTACTCCACTTAATAACATTATGGTTATTGCCAACTTGGTAGATAGCTCAACGGAGGATGAAAAATTAAAGGATCTTATTGATACTATACATGCATCCACAAATAATCTTGTTAATGTGGTGAATAGCATGGTTGAAGTTTCTAATATCGATCTTTCGGAAAGGGATAGCTTTACCATTAATTTTAATCTTGGGGCTACGGTAGCCAATACCATTAAATTGTTTGCTCATCAATATTCTAATAATGTCCAATTCAATCTTAAGATAGATGAAGTTATTCCTGGACTTATTGGTGGAGAACCGGTAAAGATTAAACAGGTTTTCCTCAATATTATTGAGAGTTTGATTAAGACTAAAAGCACTAGCCGAATTAAGATAGATATTCTCGTTAAAAAAAGTAGCGAGACGGCTGAAAAGGTTGACTTGCTATTTGAACTTAGAAGCAATAGTCCTATTTTTATTCCAGCTGGAGATGGTAAAAATCAGTTGATTACGAGTGATCTTATTGGAAATGCGGTTGGAAGTCAGGTTCTAGCAGACGTGTTGGATTTGAAAATAACCCAGCGGCTTATCGAAAAAAATGGTGGCAAACTGACGATAGTGCTCAATAGTGATTCCTCCATATTTTCATTCCCTTATACCTTTAATAAGGTTAATGATCCAACTGCTCCACTTAAAGAGGTTGAAGAGCATCAGAACAATGCTGAAGTTAAAGTTGCCCCGACTTATGTGCCTTGCGAAAAATTGATCTGCTTGAATCAAATGTTTTGCTTGTTGAGGATAATTTGATTAACCAGAAGATAGTTATTTTGAGCTTAAAGAAGTTGGTGAAGAATATTGAAATTGCAAATAACGGGAAAGAGGCTCTTGATAGATTCGGAACTAGTCGATTTGATATTATTCTTATGGATATTCAGATGCCTATTATGAATGGTATTGTAACCACTAGAAAGATACGAGAAATAGAAGCATCGACCAATACTCATACTCCAATAATTGCCATTACTGCAAATGCGTTGCAGGGAGATCGTGAGGAGTGTATCGCTGCTGGAATGGATGATTATCTCAGTAAACCATTTCAAATAGAGGTGCTAATTCAAAAAATGAAACGCCTGCTTTCAGGTAGTAACTAATTTAACTAATTAGAAAAGCTATAAGCTAGGTTTGTTTTTGTGAGTATTGTTTGGCTTGTGCGTTAGCCGTTGTAATATTAAAAAGAAAGCCTTGGAATGTTCCGGGGCTTTCTTTTTAATATTTACTATTTAGTGACGTATTACTTTTCTAAGTTATGCTTTCGATCGTAAAGCATTTTTCCATTATCTAAAAAATGAATAAAGTTATCAATGCTCAGATCAAAAGCGTGAGGATTAACCTAATGGGATTTCATCCTGATCGATGATTAAGTAGTAGGGCTGCCCATTTAATCCAAACTTTGCCACTTGAATGTCCTTGTTTTTTTCACCTAAAGAGGTTTTGAGCAAACCATCGAGTTTCGATTTGTATTGCTCCGAAATAGGTAGTTTCGTTGGCTCGTCAACATACAAGGCAACCACTATAAAATTGTCGCGTAACCGCTGGATGATTCTCGGATCAGAAATAACTTGACCTTCCATCTTTTTACATTCGCGACAGCTATGACCGATAAAATCGATAAAGAGTGGTTTGTTTGCCACTTTGGAGGCGGCTAGAGCCTCATCATAATCGAAATATCCTTGAAGCCCGAAGGGGAGATTAAGAATGTCAGAGTATTTAGCCGTGTTTGTTGTTTTTGTGCTATTGGTTCCATCTATCATGCTAGTGGATGGTCTACTGAAAAAGGCGGAATTCTCACCTTCGTTTGGAAGCAACCCCGAGAGGGCCTTTAATGGAGCACCAAATAGGCCTGGAATGAGATAAATTACAAAGGAGAAGGTGAGTATGGCCAATAGCAGACGGAAAAAACCAATGTGCTTAACCTCGCTATCCAACTTAAATTTAATCTTGCCAAGAAGGTATAGCCCAAGCATGCTAAAAATGGCAATCCACAAGCTAAGAAAATTTCCCTCGATAGGATGTTCCAATGATATACGCTGTCGATAACTAAGAAAAATTGTAGGGAGAAGGCAAGAAGAATAAATCCCATAACAACTTTAACTGCATTAAGCCAACCTCCTGATTTTGGTAGATTTTTAATCAATGACGGGAATATGGCCAAAATAACAAAGGGTAGGGCAAATGCCGCGGAGAAGCTGAACATGCCTATAATAGGACGTAACGAAACGCCAGCTGTTGACTTAACCAGTAAGGCTCCAACTACTGGTCCAACGCAAGAGAGGCTCACAATTACGGTGGTTAGTCCAAGGAAAAATGAACCAATTATTCCGCCTTTTTCAACTTTACTGTCAGTTTTCGAGGCCAAGGAACCTGGCAAGATTATCTCGTAGAGGCCAAATAGTGATGCTGCAAATGCTAAGAAAAGTAATCCAAAGATTAAGTTGGTTATCCAACTCGAAGTAATCTGGTTGGTGAGGTCGCTACTAACACCGGGAAGTGAAAAAATAACTCCAAGGGTCGTGTAAACGAGTATTATCGAAAATCCAAATACGAGAGCGCTTAGAATTGAGTTGAACCGTGAGGTGGTGTTGTTCAAAAAGAAGGAAACGGTCATTGGAATCATTGGAAATACGCAGGGCGTTAGAAGTGCGCCAAAACCAGCAAGAATTGCAATTAAAATAAATCCCCCAACGATTTATTCTCCTTGGAACTTGGTTGGGCTGTTGTAACAACGGTCTTGGGAGTATCTGTTTTTATAGGTGCAATCGCAACGTTGGTTGTGGTATCTGGTGTGGCAGCGGCTGCAACAGTTGTATTGTTTCCGGGAAGGGCAATGGAGAAGTTTTGCTCGTTATACATGCAAGTGCCCTCTTTACAGGTTTGATAGGCAATACTCCCTTCAATAATCTTGGTGTTTGTAATCTTTATTTTTTGGGTAAATCAACCTTTCCTGAGAAATACTTTACGTTGAGTTTAAAAACGTCGTCGTAAACCACTGTAGGTTTAGGAGAGTAGTTCATTTTTCCAATCAGCTGATAACCTGAGTTGGTTTTAAATGTGAATTCCGTAGATTGGGGGCCACCTTCGGGAAGGTCGAGTCCATACATGTGCCACTCCTTGTCAATATTGGCTGTAAAATGGAGTACTACCTCTCTGCTGGAGGTAGGTTCAGCAGAAAATTTCCATTTCACATTGTTCTGTACCTGGGCGGTACCAACAACGCTTGTGAATAGCCCTGCAATGGCAAGTAAATAAAATGCAGTTTTTTTCATATTTGGATGTTTGGTTTTGTCATTTGGCAAATGTAGTAAAAAACAAAAAACCGAGCCTTTTTTGGCTCGGTTCTCTAATTGCTTTATATTCTAATAAGTTAGTTCATCACCATGTTTATCGAATATATGATATTCCAAAAAACTATAGGCCGTGGCAGGCTTAATTTTCAGATTACATCGATATTTAAGCGACCAACGTAGCCGTTTGGGGAAGAGTCCTCTGTTGAGAAAAGAGGCTACGTATGGATGAACTTTAAGCGTTAGAATGAGCTGTTTCTTATCTCGGGCAAGGTAGGCTACCTGGTTTTCAATCTCGGTGTCGAGCAGAATGCTTGGTCCAATTTCGCCACTACCGTTACAGGTAGGACATTTCTCTTGAGTATGAACGTGCATTTCTGGACGAACCCGTTGCCGGGTAATCTGCATTAACCCAAATTTTGATAAGGGTAGAATGTTGTGTTTAGCCCGGTCCTTAGCCATTGCTTCTCGCATACGGTCGAAGACCATCTGCTTATTTTCCGGGTTGTGCATGTCGATAAAATCGACAACAATAATCCCTCCCATATCCCTTAGACGAAGCTGTCGGGCAATTTCATCAGCAGCCGATAGGTTTACCTCCATTGCGTTCGTTTCCTGATCACTTGAGGCTTTGCTACGGTTACCGCTGTTAACATCAATTACGTGAAGTGCTTCGGTGTGCTCGATGATAAGATAGGCACCACTTTTAAAGGATACCGTTTTTTCCAAAGAGCGCTTTAATTTGTTTCTCGATGCCAAACTGTTCAAAGATTGGCACTCCTCCAGAGTAGAACTTTACAATTTTTTCCTTTTCGGGAGCAATTGTGGTAATGTAACTTCTGATGTCGTGAAAAATAGCTTCATCGTTTATCCAAATGTTGCTAAACGATACAGTTAGTAAATCACGCAATATGGTGGAGGTTCTGTCGAGCTCGCTTACTAAGAGCGTTGGAATATTATTTGTTCGAAGCTTTTCAAAGGCGCTTTCCCATTTCTTAATTAACCCACGAAGTTCGGCGTCGAGCACAGCAACTTTCTTCCCCTCTGCTGCAGTGCGAACGATGACTCCGTAGCCTTCAGGTATAATGCTTTGCATTAACCTTTTTAGTCTTTTCTTCTCCTCGTTCGAGGAAATTTTTGTGAAATGGAAATTTTGTCTGAAAACGGAATGAGTACGATATTTCTACCGGCAATTGAAATTTCTGATCCGAGTCTTGGTCCTTTTGTGGAGATGGGTTCTTTTGCTATTTGAACCATAACCACCTGTCCGGAGGTAAGCACGTCGGTGATTTTTCCGTTTTTGTCTAGATCTTTTTCCGGTTTAAACGTGGAAATTGTAATGGGCTTTCCTTTCCTTGAAATATGTATGTTAACATACTTACAAAGGGTTTTAAACTGTGGGCCTAGATCTAGGTAATGGAGAAAGGCGTCTTTTTCGTAACCAACATCAACAAAAGCAGCATTTAATCCGGGCATAATCTTTTTGACCTTGCCTAGGTAAATGTCACCGACAGAGAACTGTAAATTGCTCTTTTCTTTATTGAGCTCTAGCAGTTGCTTGTCTTCCAGAAGGGCTATGGCAATTTCAGAGGGAGTTACGTTAATAATTAGATCGTTACTCGCAGCCATAAACTTTTGTTGGACGGTTTAAATTATTGGATTACTACAAATAGACTAACCTAAAGAATCCAGGACTCTTTAGGTTTAATCCATGATTAGAAAATAGGCTATAAAAGCCTATGAAGACTAACGAATTTTCTTTTTATGGCGATTTTTACGGAGGCGTTTCCTCCTTTTGTGTGTCGCCATTTTATGTCTTTTCCTTTTCTTTCCGCAAGGCATGACACGTAGTTTTAAATGTTAATAAATAATTTTATTGGCACTACTTCTTCACATGATTTTTAACCTTAGAGACAAAACTCTTTGCGGGTTTGAAAGAAGGTATAAAGTGCTCAGGAATGATGATGGTAGTGTTCTTGGAAATGTTTCTGGCGGTTTTTTGAGCTCTTTTCTTTACGATAAAGCTGCCAAAGCCACGCAGGTAGACATTTTTTTCTTTCACTAGAGAATCTTTGATTGACTCCATGAAAGCCTCTACCGTCTTTTGTACCGTTATCTTTTCGATCCCGGTATTCTTTGAGATTTCGTTTACAATATCTGCCTTAGTCATTTTTAAAAACCTTTAATTATCAATGTTTTAAAAACTTCTTGAGTTTCGGATTGCAAATATAAATGAATTAATCCTATTTAAGAAATTCGTAACCATTATTTTTGATTTCCTTTATGAAGAATTTTATTTTCATGGTGTTTCGTAAAGCCTTGATTGATTGGTATCACACGAATAAGCGTGATTTGCCATGGCGCCATACACAAAATCCATATTTTATTTGGATATCGGAAATTATCCTTCAACAAACCCGTGTACAACAGGGACTAAACTACTATATTCGCTTTATCGAAGCATTTCCAACAGTGAACGATTTAGCTAACGCCTCACTTGAAAGTGTATTGAAGGTTTGGCAGGGGCTTGGCTATTATACACGTGCAAGAAATATTCACCAAACGGCTAAACTTATTGTGGCTGAGCATGAAGGGCAGTTACCTAAAACTTATAGCTCTCTTCTTAAACTTAAAGGTGTAGGTGATTATACTGCGGCTGCCATTGCCTCTTTTGCATTTAATGAACCGGTGGCAGCTATTGATGGCAATGTTTACAGAATTTATAGCCGCATTTTTGGAGTTTACGCTCCTGTTGATAAAGGGGAAGGAAAACGTATGCTCCGACAAATCGCAGAGGAGGAGCTGGACAGGGAAGATCCATCTACATTTAATCAAGCCATTATGGATTTAGGTGGACAGGTTTGTCTTCCTAGAAATCCATTGTGCGAAAAATGTCCAGTAAGTGATATGTGCTACGCTTTTAAAAGCCAAGATACTGGTAGCCTTCCTGTAAAGTCGGTAAAAGTAAAGGTTCGTGACCGTTTTTTTTACTATGTAGTTGTATTGTGTGGAAACGATACCTTTATAAGACAGCGAAACCAAAAGGATATTTGGCATAGCTTGTTTGAGTTTCCATTGGTGGAAAAAATGAATAGAATTTCGTCAGATGAGCTTCCTTTAACGGAGGAATGGCTTGACATCTGTGGTGAGGGTGATGTAACCATTGTGTATTCCTCTTTGGAAATTAAATATGTACTTAGCCATCAGCATCTTTATACTCGTTTTTTTGTGGTTAGAATTCATAAACCATCCTACTATTTAAAAAAAAATTACGTGCAAATTTCATATTCTTTGCTCGATGATTATTCCACGCCACGGCTTATTGATAATTTTTTGGCGGCTGAACCGTTGGAAAAATATGGAGATAATGGTTGATTTATTTTAAAAAATATTGTAATTTGAGAACCGCAACCTATTAAATGATAATGCTATGTCGTTAAACAAAGTAATGCTTATTGGAAATGTTGGGAAGGACCCCGACATAAGAAGCGCAAATGGAACCCCGGTTGCCAGTTTTCCCTTGGCAACAACGGAAGTCTTTTCATCGAAGAATGGACAACGTCAGGAACACACTGAGTGGCACAATATTGTAGTGTGGCGCCGGTTGGCTGAGGTCGTTGAAAAGTATGTGAAGAAAGGAACTCCACTCTTTATTGAGGGCCGTATTAGAAGCCGTTCTTATGAGGGTAAGGATGGCGTGAAAAGATATATCACTGAGATATATGCTGATAACTTTAAGCTGTTGGGGCGAAAGGATGGCTCTAGCAGCAGTAGTAACACCGAATACGCTTCTAATAATACCGAAACTAAAATAAGCGATCCGGTAGAAGAACCGTTAGCTGATGCTGATGATCTTCCGTTTTAATCGTTCAAAAATTCTAATTTCAATTTATTGGAGCAGCTCTTGTTTGGCATTGCGAATGAATTTGCCTAGCAAGTAGCTGTTCCTTTTATTATATCGCTATAAAAGATTAATTTTAGGGCTCGAACCAAACCGATTTATTTTGGAAGCAAGTATTCCTCCCTCGGCAATTGCATTGGCACATGCCGATATTTTTCTGCCATTTACAAGTTCTTCATTTTTTGGATTAGCATTTCTGATCGTTTTGCTAATTCTTTCAGCACTTTTTTCTGGCTCTGAGTCAGCGTTTTTTTCGCTCACCAATGCCGATATTATTAAGCTGAGAAAATCTAAATCAGGTAATTCTGCTAAAGCTTTAAAGCTACTAAGCGAACCCAATATGCTGCTTAGCACCATTCTCATAGCCAATAATCTAGTGAATGTGGGGATTGTGGTATTGAGCACTTATATTACCCTCCACCATGTTCGATTTTTCTGACGCACCGGTGCTAGGCTATTTTATTCAAGTGGTATTGGTGGCCTTTCTCATTCTCTTGGTGGGGGAAATTCTCCCAAAAGTTTATTCAACCCATAAACCTATTGGAATGGCGAACCTTATGGCTCGTCCACTTTTTGTGCTTCAGAAATTTTTTAGGCCATTTGGAATTATGCTTATTTTTCTGGCTACACGTGTTAATCGTCATTTCAGCTTACGTCGAACAAACATATCAATTACCGATCTTTCGGAGGCTATCGATATAACGGTTACTCCCAATCCTGAGGATCGAAAAATTTTAAAGGGAATAGTAAAACTTGCAAATATTCAGGCGCGCGATATAATGTGTCCAAGAATGGATGTGGAGGCGCTTGACTACAATACACCTTTTAGCGATGTGCTTAAGGCGGTGCTCGATACCGGTATTCACGCATTCCAATTTATGCTGAGTCGTTCGATGATGTGAAGGGAATTCTTTATGTAAAGGATCTTTGCCTCATTTGCAGAAGGATGATCGGTTTCCATGGCAGCATCTCATGCGTAAGCCATATTTTGTTCCGGAGCATAAAAAAACGAACGATCTTCTTGAGGAGTTTCAACTTCGGAAAAATCACATGGCTATTGTGGTGGATGAGTTTGGTGGCACATGTGGAATTGTTACACTTGAGGATATATTGGAGGAGATTGTTGGTGAAATATCGGATGAGTCGGATCAGGAGGAGGTACTTTACCAGAAGTTGGATGAAAATACCTATTTACTGGAAGGAAAAATCCTACTAAACGATTTTTGCAAGATCTTCAACGAGAGTGTTGAGTCGCTTGATGAAATAAGAGGTGAGGCAGAAACTCTCGCTGGCTTGATACTGGAAATTAAAGGCGAAATGCCTCGCAAGAATGATAGCCTTACTTTAGGTCGTTTTGACTTTAAGATAGAGGTGGTGGATAACCGTAGGATTAAGAGAGTAAAAGTAGTTGCAAAACCGAAGAGCATAAACTATGACCAAAATCAAGAGGTTGCTGATTAGCTGTATTGTATTGGGATTGATGGTGTCGTGTAGTCAGAATTATACGCCTAAGCCAAGAGGATATTTTAGAATCGATTTGCCGGAGAAAAGCTACCGGTCATTTGATTCTACTTCATTTCCCTTTTCTTTCGATTACCCGGTGTATGCAATGGTTACTCCCGATCCACAACGATTATCGGAAAAGTACTGGGTTAATGTGGTTGTACCTAAGTTAAAAGCGACTATTCATATTAGCTATTTGTCTTTGGGTAAGGATAAGCTGAGTGCTCTACTTGAGGATTCACACACTCTTCTATATAAACAGTCGGCTAAAGCGGAGGCTATCGATGAAAGTCAAATTTTTATGCCTGAGCGAAATGTTTATGGCATACTTTACGATATTAAGGGTAATGCAGCGTCACCAGTGCAGTTTTTATTTAACCGATAGCTTACACCATTTTGTTAGAGGGGCTCTTTATTTTTACACTATTCCCAACCAAGATTCACTCTCACCGGTAGTTTCTTATGTAAGAGAGGATATGCTTAAGCTTATCGATTCGTTTCACTGGAAATAGCTACTATGCCATTAATTAGCCAAGAACAAGTTCATCCCAATGCCAAACTTTTTGTTTGGAAAACGGCGGAGGCGGAGGCTTACTTTTAAGCAAACTTAACCTGAGTGACCTTGAACTTTCGCGGCTAAAGACCTTTTCCCATATTCCTCGCCGAATTGAGTGGCTCGCTGCTCGCCTACTTGTTAAAGAGTATCTCGGTAGTATGGCTCGAGTAGAGTATACCGAAGACGGTAAACCTCTTTTAATTGGTATGGATGGACACATAAGCATAAGCCATTCGGGTTCTCTTGTGGGTTTACTTTATTCTGCTGTGGATATGGTTGGGCTAGATATTGAACGAATCTCTTCACGTCCAGCAAAAATCACCAAGCGGTTTATGAAGGATGAGGAAGTTGCCTTTGTAGAAGATGATGACAGCGGCAAAGCGATTACTCGTGCGTGGTGTTCTAAGGAGGCTCTGTTTAAGGTGCTGGGCGAAAATCATTATGAATTAAAGGAAGATTTTACATTAATTGCCAATATATCTGCAGGTTCTTCTTCTGCTGTCTTTTTTGTGCGCCCTTTCGTCGGCAATCAGGAGGTTCTTTTCTTGATATTGAGGATTACTGTATCGCCTTTACTGTATTGCATTCTTAAAATTCCGAAATTGAAAGTACTCCATCAAATAGTAGAAATGTGCTAGTCGGCAATCACAAATTGCCCTGCTTATTGACCCCGATAAGCATACCCCTTCTTCCGCAGCAACTGCAGCTGCGGTTGCAAACCTCTGCTGGAGTTGACTTTATTATGGTGGGTGGTAGCTATGTTTCTGCCGATGCTAACGAAGTGGTTTCAGCAATTAAAAAATCTACACCGCTAGCCGTTGTTCTCTTCCCTGGAAGTCCGTTGCAGCTTTCAGCTAGTGCTGATGCCATCTTTCTGCTGTCGCTCATCTCTGGAAGAAATCCTGAATATCTTATTGGAAACCATGTTCTGGCTGCTGGTTACATTAAAAAGTTGGGTGTTGAGGTGATTCCGGTTGGCTACATTCTTGTCGATGGGGGAGTAGTTTCAAGTGTGCAGTACGTGAGTAATACCATGCCAATTCCTGCCAATAAACCCGACTTGGTGGTTGCCACCGCCATTGCTGGCGAAATGCTGGGATTTAAAATGATTTATCTGGAGGCGGGTAGTGGTGCCATGCAACCTGTACCGGCGGAGGTAATTGCTGCAACTAAAAGTTCTGTGAGCATTCCCATTATAGTGGGTGGCGGATTGTGCTCAGATGATAGCGTTTTGAATGCTTTGAATGCGGGCGCCGATGTAGTTGTGGTAGGTACAGCTGTCGAAGATGATCTTAATACTGTTGGTCGGTTGGTGAGCCTAGTGAAAGATTTCCGACGTTAATTTCTTCAATTGTCATAAAGGAGAAAAGGCCGGACGTATGCCCGACCTTTTTTGTTTGTTGCTACTGAAAAAGTTCTTCCAGCGGTTTACCTGTTGCGGCATTGGGCCATGAAATATCTATCAAAGTGGCGGTTGTTGGCGCCACATCGGCAATATCTACAGGGGTAAGTATGGACTTTCGCTTAATCTTCCAGCCATAGAAAATGAGCGGGACATGTGCGTCGTAGCTGTAGGGACTGCTTTCGGCAGTTGGTTTTTCAGTTCTTTCAACCCAGCCAGGCTCAAGAAAGAAAATTATGTCGCCAGAGCGCTTGTCGTTAAAGCTGTTTTGCATTTTGTAAAAGTTGCCTTGGCTAAAGGCTGCATTAACCATGGTGGTGGCGGTAGCTGCGCCTGCAACCCCAGTAAATTGCACCATAAAGTCACGAACCTTTTCTTGAAATTCTGAAAGTTTTATGTTGCTGTCCTCTATGAGGGTTCGGTTGAGGTATATCTGTTTTTGGTCGTAAGCTTTAACCCAATCACCCTTTCCGTAGGTTACCGATAGATAGCTTCGAAGCAAGGCCATGGAAGCTTTGGGTTCGAAAAATCCGTTTGGTATTCTTACCGTCGATAGATTACCTGGCGTGTCAGGCGTTCCGTGGTCGGAGGTGAGGACAATTAGCACGTTTTCCTTTCCAATATTTTCGTTGAGGAACGACATTAGGTGTGCCAGCTCCCTGTCGAGCCGGTAATAGGCATCTTCAAGCTCCACAGAGTTGGTGCCATACTTTTGACAAATTTCACCTGTAGATGAAAAAACAATGGTGAGTAAGTCGGTACTTGAATCCTTGCCAAGATTTTCGTTTACAATAGCGGTGGTAGCAAAATCGTTGGTGTAGGTTATTCCATAGGGTGTAGTGGTAAGTATGTTGTAGTCGTGGTTTTTCTGTTTGTCTTTAAATAGCGACTGAATAATAACCATGGGCGATTTACGCTTATCGTTGACCTCGTTTTGCTTTGTTGTATCGATGGCCGACAGCTGCTGTCCTTGGTAGCTACCAAGAGGAAGAAGCGTTTCCCACGACTGCTCCACATAGGTGTCGGCAAACTTCTTTTTGTTGAAATCTTTAACCCAGTCGGGTAGGTTGGCAAGATAGTAGCTGCTCGTCATCCACACACCACTATACGGGTTTAGCCAGTAGGCCGCATCGCCAGAATGACCTGCCCCAAGGGTGGCCGATTGTGGATTGAGTGAAATCGAGATCACCCTTGATTTTGGATCCCACAGCTTAATAGCATCACCCAAAGTGCTTGCCATCATGTTTCGTGGAGATAAGGAGCCATATTGATCATCACCACCAACACCGCGATAGCGCTTGTCAACCGTTGCTTCCACCATTTCATTGGCGCTGCGTGAATACCATTTGTCCGAAACAATGCCGTGGGTGGCTGGTTGTGCTCCAGTTTCGAAGGTGGCAATGCCAGGAGCCGATTGCGTGAGAAGGTAGTTGTAACGGGCATTTTTACAGAAGGTTCCCTCGTTTACTAAAACCCTAAAGCCATCTTCCGAGAAGTTGCTCCAATACCGATGAATGAAATCGTAGCGCATTTGGCTTACTACAATTTGAACAATTAGCTTAGGCTTGTCGGGTGGTAGCGCTCTGCTGTTTTGCGAATAGGAGTTTAAGGAGATGAAAAGTAGCAAGATTGCTACAGAAATAAATTGCTTTGTGTTGAATTTCATTGTATGATAGTTGAATGCAAAGGCTTGATGACAATTTTTTAGAATTTATTGTTTGATAACAGGAATCTTGGCCGAATAGCGATTGCCGTTAACTGTTAGTGAAACAATGTAGATACCCGCAGCAAGCGAATTGCTGTTCGATACACACTGCTCCAATGGCCATTGGTTTATGCCCGGCTGTATATTTACCGTGCCGCTTCCCAGTAATTTTCCTCCTATGCTGTAAATGCTGAGTTGTCCCGTGGCAAGCTTGTTGGTTGAGAACATTATGCTTGTCATATTGCCATTGACGCTGGCGGTTAGCTTGCTATCGTTGTTGCCAATGTTTGACGTGCTTTTGGTTAGCACAATATTTTGCTCCACACGGTCGGTAATGCTGTTGATGGTGATGCTCTGTTGATAGGTGTTGTATCCAGTGGCGGAGTAGGTGAAGGTGTAGGTTCCGGGATATATTAAACGGTAGTATGTTCCGTTGGTCGAATCGCTCCATACATTGGAGCTGTCTTTGTCGTGCGAGGCAACTATTATATCGGCCATTACGGCTTCGCCATCTGCATTCTTAACTGTTCCATAAACTCCTGTAAGAACTTGGTTCATGTAGGAGAAGAACGATCGTTTTAGGTAGTTCCAGTAGTTTGGTAGCTGGTCGGAGCTAGGCGTTTTGGCTGATGAAATCTCGATGGTTACCTCTCGTCCATGGTGGAATACGGTCATGTAGTCTTGCCTGCCTCCTTTAATGGAATACCAGTCTGCACCTTGTATAATTCCACTATAATCTACATCGGTAAAGTAGTTCGTTGGCCCATAGGTTTGAGCAAGGTTGGCAAATTGCTGGCTAACGGCAATAAACCATTGCTCGTCGGGGTGCTTACGCTGTGAGGCCGTGTAGTAGTCCCATGGATAGTTAACCACCTCCGAACCTCCATGGAAGTTTGCCGAAAGCACAATCCTATTTTGAGTGGAAAACTTCATCATGGCCTGGTTTTCCAATGTCCAACTATTGCCATCGGGATGGCTGCCATACCATGGGTCGGGGAAATTTCGGTTTGGGTCGATTCCACTTCCATTGGATCGGGTTGCACCTAAAACGGTGGAGTTTCCTCCATAGTAAGTTCCATCTGGGTTGGCGTCGGGATTGATGAACACAATGGCGTTATCGAGCAGGTTGGTAACGCCACTCGCTTGCCCATAGGTGCTGAGCAGCGAGTCCATGAGGTGAAGCATGAGCACGTAGCCGGTGGTTTCGTCGCCATGCATGGTGCTTGTTAGGAGAACGGTAGGTTTCCCATCGCTTTGGGCAACATTTGCCGAGATTTTAGCCATATATATTTTTCTCCCGTTGGCGGTGGTTCCAATGCTGTCGAGCTTGCAAAGGGTAGGGTAGGTGGCCTCAAAATGCTTCATCATGGCGCGATAAACCTCATAGGTGGGGTAGCGGTCCCAGTTGGCCATTTGGTCGGTGGTGGTGGCCATGGTTATGGAGCGAGTGTTGAGCAGCGAGGGACGGGTGAGCTTGGTGTAGGTGTAGCCCAATGCAGCGAACTTCTGCATCTCCACTGGTGACGCGTAGGCCCAAACCTGGTTGTTGCTAACCCTATCGATGGAAATTATGCGGGTGAGTTCCTGCAGCTCGCTTTTCGATTGAATGGAAAAGGTGAAGTAATATTCTGGTTCATCTTGTGCAAACGATGCAATGGAAAGCAGCAGTAGTAAAAAGGTGAAAAATTGCCTCATGGAATTTGTTTTTGAGCGGGTAAATATACAAAAGAAATGGTGGGGTTTTTGCAAGATATTTCCTTTGTAAAACTTCGAGTTTTATGTCTGGTCGTGAAAGAAGAAATTTGGATTCCAATCAAGGAATAGATGCGTTGGCACCTAAAGATGGTAAGTTTCCTTTTATTGGTCAATCTTTTTTGTCCGGGACCAATTCTGAGGTCTAGACGAGTCCATGCCCACTGGCGGAACTAATCCTGAGGCTTGGACGAGTTCGTGCAAAGGTGTTTGGAGATCAACAACTCCTCTTTACTCTTGAAATATGATAGTTTGGGGGGACGAATCGAAAACGATTTCACACAAATTGGGCAGAAAAAAATTCTGTAGATATCTTTTCTGTGAACTACACGGGCAACCTCAACTGTGCCGTGTTCAATAAAAAGGCCAATTCAGTAGTCACCAATTCTAATCCTGTATACGTTTTTATATCCTTTCAACTTCTTTAGGTTTGTAATGTCGGTTAACCTTGTTGCCCGCTCCACTTCTTCGATAGCATTAATAGCATCTACCTTTGCCGAAGTGGTTAACTTGCCGATATCCCTGTTAAAGCTGGTAAGGAATTCAACTTTCATTTACCAAGACTTTTCATTACAGTTTCCCTCGAAACCTTTTCATTTCGATCCACATTTTTCATCATTTCAATGAGTCCCAACTCTTCCTTCTCTTCATCAGTAAGGATTGCGGAGGCAATATTCATGCGACGAAGAATTTCTTTGATTAGGTCGAGCTCTTCCTCGTTCTTTGGGGTTATAATGTTGAAGTTTATGGCTTTTGGTGCTTTAATGATCATAGCAAATATTCAAACTTTTGGCCTACCAGCGGGGTGACATGTTTGGTTCCAAGGGTTCGGTTCTGACTTATATGCAGAACGGAAGCGTAGCAATCTGCTTCGAAGTTTTTTTCTATATTTACGCTAGACCTTGCGTTGTTGCCTGTGTTCTAATACATTTCTTAATAATAATCGCCTATGAGACTCATACTAGTTGGCATATTGCTTTTTGTTGCCAATTCTGTGTTGGCGCAAAATAGGGAGTCGCTCATTGTTGCCACCGATAGGCTCACGGATTCCCTATGTGTGATAGATTCTATCGATAGCAGTAGGTTGCTGCAGGTTTTTCAGGTCAAATGCGATACCACCGATTTTGTATTTATGGGAATGCTGGTGCTGCCATCATCGAAAAACGTTGTTAGCCTATTTTCGCAACGCAACTCTCCCGAACATCTTACCCGATACTACTACTACGATTTTGTTGCAAAACGGCTATACATTACGCCATATTTTAGTGAAGCCGAAGTGCCTAGCTTCTTTTCGCTCGATGTGGCCAAGCAGGAGCTGTTTTATGTATCAATCCATCGCAAGGAGCCTGGAACTTTTCTGAAAAAGAGTGTTTCCATGTCCAGCTGTGACAATGCCATTAGCTATAAGGAATTCGAGGCAAGGTATAAACTCATCAAACGGATTGCGGTACCGAGGTAGGCGTTAAGTGGGCTGAATGTGTTTATGTAGGAGCGATAGTTTTAGTGGTTACAAGTGACAGAAAAGTGACGAGTAACGAAAAAGTAGGAAGACCGGAGTTTTGCGGCTGTTATCTACTGCTTTAATCCCTCTGTGTAACTCTATGAAAACACCGTAAAGCACTGTGTAATTAGGAATCTGAAATAAGAAATCTCTTGCGAAACAAACAATCCTGTTTTCTCTTTTATTCCAGTAAGTTGCGTTTGTTGTTCGAACTTAGGTCTTAAAAAAGGAGGCCGTCTTTTTAGGCAGCTTCTTAGATCATTTCTTGTGAATGTTGTCGATAAGATCTTGCTCTCGCCGTAATGCTTTAAAGGTGCATTTTAATTCTGTATTTCCTTCTTTATTTATAAACTCCTCTGCCTGTTTCCACTTTGAGGATGGAAAGTAAATTCCACTGTCAATGTAATAGCGTTGTAAAAATAGTTGAATCGCAATCGAGTCGCACTGTGTCGAATCTTTATACTGTTTTAAGATGTCAATACAGCGACCGTGGGCAATTTGCCAGCTGCTACTCCTTTGCGCCGAAACGGAAGCGCTTAAGCTGACCAAGAGCAGAATCGACAGTTCGATTCTTTTCATAAACACTTTTTTAAGCATACCAGCTGAGAGGAATAAATTCAGTAGAACCATCATCGTAAACAAGGGTCCAATAAGACCCCTCACTGTCTCTATTAAGATACTGCTGAATTATTTTTTTACCACCTTTGATGTTTCGCATTTCTTCAGTTGAAATGCAATCTGATTTAGAAAAATGACTAAAATTTTTCGTTTTGTTAGTTTTTGGTTATTAACATTTACAAATGTAAAATATTTGTAATAATCAAAAAAATAAGAACAAAATATTTTTATCCATAAACATATAATCGTCCAAAATCTACTTAGTTCCTTTAGTGTGTTGGTTTTCAGTTTTTTTTGTTGGTGTGGTTGTATTAAAGATCGTATTGTTCTATGGTGAACCCAATGGTATTGGAATGGATGGTTGTGGTGGATAAGACGTCCCGTCCGGCTGCATCATCATGGTATGGCAATAGGTGATTACTTACTCATTGCCTGAATCTTATGAAAATCATCAGGAAATCAGTGTAGCCACCAATCAAGAATTAAACCGATACAAGGCAAACTAGAAATAAGGAATCAAAATTCGGAATAAGAAACTAGAAATAAGAAATCAGAACCGACCGAAGGGAGTTCAGCGGAGCTAAACCTTCCCTAATTCTTTTCCTATCAACCTAAACTCCTATACGTTAAACCTAAAGTGCATAATATCGCCATCCTGCACCACGTATTCTTTGCCTTCAATGCCAATTTTACCAGCATCGCGGCATGCAGCTTCAGAGCCAAGGGTGGTATAGTCGGTATACTTAATCACCTCTGCCCTAATAAAGCCACGCTCAAAGTCGGTGTGAATAATGCCTGCTGCCTGTGGAGCCTTGGTGCCACGGGTAAAGGTCCACGCCCTTGTTTCGTCGGGTCCGGTGGTGAAGTAGGTTTGTAGGTCGAGTAGCTTGTAGGCAGAGTGGATGAGCCTTGCAACGCCGGACTCCGCCAGCCCAATTTCCTGTAAAAAACATCTGTCGCTCCTCAAAGGTCTCCAGCTCGGCAATGTCGGCTTCGGTGGCTGCGGCAACAATTAGCATTTGCGCATTTTCCTCCTCAATGGCCGACCTCACCACATCTACATACTTGTTGCCTTTAATAGCGGAACCTTCGTCAACGTTGCAAACGTAAAGCACGGGCTTATCGGTAAGCAGCAGGAGGTCGCTTACGAGCTTTCGATCCTCTTTTTCGAGCTCAAGTACTCGGGCCGACTTGCCTTCCTGTAGCAGCTTTTTGTAGTTTAGCAAAATGTCGAGCACGCGTTTGGCGTTCTTGTCTCCGTTTGTTTTGGTTTGCTTTTCCACTTTGGCAATGCGGTTTTCCACTGTTTCAAGGTCTTTCAGCTGCAGCTCCATGTCGATAACTTCCTTATCGCGCAGCGGGTTGATGGTGCCATCAACGTGGGTGATATTATCGTTGTCGAAGCAGCGAAGCACATGGATAATGGCATCGGTTTCGCGGATGTTGGCCAAAAACTTGTTGCCCAACCCTTCGCCCTTGCTGGCGCCCTTCACCAACCCAGCAATATCCACAATTTCCACCGTGGTAGGAATAATACGGGCGGGCTTGTCGATGGCAGCCAACTTGTTGAGCCGTTCATCCGGAACGGTTATCACCCCTAGGTTTGGTTCAATGGTGCAGAACGGAAAGTTTGCCGCTTGAGCACGTGCATTCGAAAGACAGTTAAAAAGTGTAGACTTGCCCACGTTGGGAAGCCCTACTATACCACATTGAAGTCCCATTTTTATATCGATATTTTCAGGAGCGCAAAGTTAGCTGAAAAAATGATAGTGAATCGATTACCTTTTAAGATGGTTGTAGAAAACCAATTTTTTTCTGTGGGATTCGCTGGAAAAGAGTTAATTTTACACCCAAATTTTTCTAAGCTGGGAGAATTTCTGCCGGCTTCATTTATGATTTAACATTTTCTATATTAATGGAAGACGTAGATAAGCTAAAAAAAATTGCATCTCAAGTTCGACGCGACATTGTTCGCATGGTACATGCTCAGGCTTCAGGCCATCCTGGTGGTTCATTAGGCTGTGCCGATTTTATGGTTGCTCTTTACTTCAAGGTAATGAAGCACGATCCGAAGAACTTCGACCTCGACGGGAAAAATCAGGATTTGTTTTTTCTTTTCCAATGGTCATATTTCGCCACTATGGTATAGCGTACTGGCACGTTCAGGTTACTTCGAAACCCGTGAACTTTCAACATTCAGAAAAATTAATTCTCGGTTACAGGGCCATCCAACTACCGCTGAACACCTCCCTGGTATTCGAATTGCATCGGGTTCTCTGGGTCAAGGGTTGAGCGTTGCTTGTGGTGCCGCTCTTGCAAAAAAATAAATGGCGACAAAAATCTGGTCTTTTCTCTTCATGGCGATGGTGAATTGCAGGAGGGTCAGAATTGGGAGGCCATGATGTTTGCAGCACATAAAAAGATAGATAATCTCATTTCAACCGTCGACTATAACGGCAAACAAATTGATGGCCCGGTTGATCAAGTGCTATCATTAGGCGACCTCAAGGCCAAATGGCTTGCCTTTGGTTGGGATGTGGTGGAGATGAACGGAAATGATATGGCCGATGTGCTTCGTGGCTTAGCTGAGGCTAAAAGCCATACCGGGAAAGGTAAACCCGTAGTTATCCTTATGAAGACAGAAATGGGGAACGGGGTTGACTTTATGATGGGAACGCATAAGTGGCATGGTAAGGCACCCAACGATGAGCAGTTAGCCAAAGCGCTGGAACAGCTAACGGAAACGTTAGGTGATTACTAGGATCCATTTTGAAAAGAATGGTTTTCTAACGATAATCAAAAAAATTACGAGATGAAAAATATTGTTGTTATTGCCCACGATGGGAAGAAGAGCGATTTAGCCCAATTTCTAAAGGAGCGCAAGGACTGGATTCAAGGGGTTAATCTTTTGGCTACAGGACGTACAGCAGAGTTTGTAGAAGCTCAAGGAATTACAGTAAAACACTTGAGCCCTGGTCTTTCTGGAGGTTATATTCAAATTACCGAAATGATTAATCGTGGAGAGGTGGATATCGTTATTTTCTTTCGCGATCATCTGGTTTACCAACCGCATCACGAGGATATTAGAAAATTGCTGGAGGCTTGTAATGTGAACAATATTCCCCTTGCAACCAATTATGCCAGCGCTGAACTTCTCATCTTAGGCTTGATTAAGAAAGAGGCCTCTGAAAGATTGAAGAGTAAGGAGTAGTTGATTACTCCGACATATTTTGATGATAAAAATTAACTGATGAAAAAATACGTTTCTACAGGATTAAAGGAGACTAGGGTTGGATTTGGAGATGCCCTAACTGAACTTGGGAAAACCAATCCAAATGTGGTGGGTCTCTGCGCCGATCTTATTGGCTCCCTCAAGATGGAGGGGTTTATTGAGCAATGTCCAGAACGCTTTGTGCAGGTTGGTATTGCTGAGGCTAATATGATTGGTGTTGCTGCAGGGCTTACTATCGGCGGTAAAATACCTTTTGCCGCAGGGTTTGCCAACTTTGTTACCGGAAGGGTTTACGATCAAATTCGTCAAAGCGTGGCCTACTCCAACAAGAATGTGAAAATTGTTGGTTCTCACGCGGGAATTACCCTTGGCGAAGACGGTGCAACACACCAAGTATTAGAAGATTTGGGCATGATGAAAATGCTACCAAATATGGTGGTTATCAATACATGCGATTATAATCAAACCAAGGCTGCAACTCTTGCCATGGCTGAATATAAAGGCCCTGTTTATCTTCGTTTTGGTCGTCCGGCAGTGCCTAACTTTACTCCAGAAGATCAGGAGTTTGAAATTGGTAAGGCTGTGGTGCTTACGGAAGGTGAGGATGTTACCATTTTCGCCACCGGCCATTTGGTTTGGAAGGCGTTAGAGGCAGCAGAAATTTTAGCCGAAGATGATATTTCGGTGGAGGTTATCAATATTCACACCATTAAACCGCTCGATAAGAAGGCTGTGCTGCGGTCTGTGGGGAAAACCAGAGCTGTAGTTACTGCAGAGGAACACATGATGAACGGGGGACTTGGCGATAGCATTGCGCAGGTGCTTAGCCTTAAATTGCCCACCCCACTTGAAATGGTTGCGGTGGACGATGTGTTTGGTGAAAGTGGTAAGCCCGATGAGTTGATGGAAAAGTATCATCTCGATACACCAGCAATTGTTGACGCGGTGAAACGTGTACTCAAAAGAAAGAAGCAATAACACGAGCATCTTTATAGATGACTGAATATTCCGATGGGCAAATAGTTGAACTCTTTAAGAAGGGTGGAGGCAGAGAGAGTGCTTTCACCCTTCTTGTACAAAAATACCAAGAGCGGTTATACTGGCATATTCGGAGAATGGTGGCCGATCACGATGATGCCGACGATGTTCTGCAGAATACTTTTTTGAAAGTTTGGAGCGGATTAGATGGTTTTAGGGAAGACTCCCAGTTGTATACATGGCTATATCGTATTGCCACCAATGAAGCGTTAACATTCCTAAAGAAAAAGCGATCAAGTCTTTTCCTTTCCATTGAAAATTTGGATTATCAACTCGGTAACTCACTTGAGTCGGATACCTATTTTGATGGTGATGCCATTCAGCTAAAACTGCAGAAGTCAATTCTGCGTCTTCCGGATAAACAGCGGCTGGTATTTAACATGAAATACTATGAGAATATGAAGTATGAGGAGATGTCAACTGTGCTCCATACTTCTGTTGGTGCCTTGAAGGCCTCATTTCATCACGCGGTAAAAAAGATTGAGAAATTTATGGCTGAGGATTAAACTTTTAGCTAAACAGGTAATCATAACAACAAAAGATCAACATTACAATGAAAAAGAATTTTAGCGGAGAAGAGGAGTTAGCACGGGTGTTGGATGGTTTTCCAAGTGGTAATCCATACAGGGTTCCAGATGGATACTTTAATGAATTTCCGCTTAAGTTGAAGGAACGACTGGTCCAGCCTTCTATGGTTGAAAAGATAAAAGCGCCAAGTAGACGTTTTATTTATACTCAGCTTGCCTATGCTGCCAGTTTTGCACTGCTTGTAAGTTTTGGCTATTTTGGAATACGCTCGTTACAACCCACAAAAACAGCCCAGCCGAATGCCAAGGTTATGGTTGCCAAGGCAAGTAATGGAACATATGTCGATTTTGATGAGTCTTCTCTTATTGATGCTCTGCAGGATGACCATCGTAAGGTAACAACTACCGTTACTGATGACGAAACTAAGGATGCTATGATTCAATATCTCGTTGAGGATAATGTGGACTATGCCACGCTTGTTGAAAAGTATTAAATCCTTCCGATGAAAACATTATTACGTATATTTTTAGTTGCAATGCTGATTTTTGCAGGATCTGCTGTAAAAGTGTTGGCACAAGATAAGCAGGATAAGGCTGAACTGGTAAAGGCTCAGAAGATTGCTTTTTTTACTGATAAACTTAGCCTGACTTCTGTTGAAGCAGAACGATTTTGGCCTGTTTATAATGAGTATTGGAACCGAAAGAACAAAATTATAACTGAGCGAAGAGCAACTATGGCATACTGCCAGAAAAATTTGAGCAGGATGTCATCTAAGGAGATAAAGGCTTATGCCGATAGGTATGTGGGCTTTCAGAAGCAGGAGGCCGACCTACTAATGGAGTTCAATCTTAAGTTTCAAAAAGTGCTTCCTGTAGAAAAGGTGATGAGGCTTTATCAGGCCGATAATGACTTCAAAAACTGGCTGCTACAGCAAATTAAAGGCGATGGGAAAGAGTAAAATTTATAGTATTATTAAAATATGAAGGGCGGTTTCTAATGGAGACCGCCCTTTTTTTACTTATTCAAAGCTGTTAAATTTTCCTTTTCTTATAAATTCTACCGTTTTTTCTATCTCATGGTACATAATCTTGTCTTCATTGATAAATTTAACCACGTTCCTAAATTCGCCCACAAATTCCTCTAGGTAGGGTGACGTTTTTGCTGGGCGACGGAAGTCAAGCGCTTGTGCGGCATCCATCAATTCAATGGCAAGAATTCGTTCTAAATTATCGATTACCTTAAGTACCTTGGTGGCGGAGTTTGCACCCATGCTCACGTGATCTTCTTGCCCGTTGCTTGAAACAATGGAGTCGCATGAGGCGGGGAAGCAATACATCTTGTTTTGACTTACCATTGAGGCGGCTGCATACTGTGGAATCATGAAGCCGGAATTGAGACCTGGATTGGCCACCAAAAATTCGGGAAGACCGCGTAGGCCTAAGATTAATTGTGCCGTTCTTCTCTCCGAAATATTACCAAGTTCGGCCAATGAAAGTGCTAAAAAGTCGAGCGACAGCGCCAATGGTTGACCATGGAAGTTGCCACCGGAGATAATTAAATCTTCGTCGGGCCAAATGGTTGGATTGTCTGTAACGGAGTTTATCTCGATTAGCACTACCGATGCTACATAGTTAATGGCATCCTTGGATGCACCATGTACTTGAGGTATACAGCGGAAGGAGTAAGGGTCTTGTACATGTTTCTTTGGACGTGTAATTAACTCGCTACCTTCAAGAATTTTTCTGATATTTTTGGCTGTTTCTATTTGTCCCTGATGAGGTCTTACCATTTGAAGGTTGGCATGGAATGGTTCAATGCGACCGTCGAATGCTTCCAACGAAACACTGCTTATAATATCGGCAAGTTTACTTAACTTAAATGCTTTTAGTAGAGCAAAAACGGCATGGGAACTCATGAATTGAGTGCCATTTAGAAGGGCAAGTCCCTCTTTGCTTTGTAGCTCGATGGGTTGCCATCCCAATTCCTTGAGGACATCCTCGGCATTTCGTTTTACTCCTTGGTATTTAACCTCGCCAAGGCCTAGCAGGGGAAGAAAAAGGTTCGATAGTGGTGCAAGATCGCCTGATGCTCCCAATGAACCACGATCGTACACGATTGGAAGTATGTTGTGGTTGAGCATATCTAATATTCGCTGCACGGTGATAACTTGAACACCCGAATTGCCCATGGAGAGGGCGTGTGCCTTGAGAAAAAGCATAAGCCTAACAATCTCGGTACTTACTTCGATTCCAGTGGAGCAAGCATGCGACATTACGAGGTTCTTTTGCAATTGGGCCAGTTGATCCGGTGATATGGTCTGTTTGCAGAGTGATCCAAAACCTGTGGTAATGCCGTAAATAGGCTCTTGCTGGTTTTTTACCTTGTTGTCGAGGTAGGTGCGGCACTTCTGAATCAGTGTTTTCGATTCGTTGGAGAGCTTTATTTCAACCTCTCCTTCAAGAAAGTTTTCTAGAAGTTGGAAGGTGAGGGGGGTGGGTGAAATTTGGTGAATTGTTTTCATTGGTTTATTAGAGTTTATGAAAAAGTAAAAGCCCGACATTTAGACGGGCTTTGTACAGTTTATTTATTGGTTTGAGATAAATTCGGCTAGATGATGGAATGGGACTTGATGTTGTTCACCGGTAGCCATAATTTTAACATTGGCTATGTTTTGTTCAATCTCGTTTGCGCCAATTAGTGCAACAAATGGGATGTTTTTCTTGTTGGCGTATTCTAATTGTTTTTTTCATTTTGGCTGGGTCGGGATAGAGTTCCGAAGCAATACCTAGGGCTCTTGTTTGCGCTAATAGTTTTAGACATTCAATGGCCTCTTGGTCACCAAAATTTACAAAAAGCAACTTCGAGGAGGCGGCCGATTCTGCCGGAAATAGGTTTAGCTGTGTCATAACGTCGTAAATGCGGTCGGCACCAAAGGAGATACCAACCCCCGACATGTTATTTAACCCAAAAATCCCGGTAAGATCGTCGTAGCGGCCACCACCGCAGATACTTCCCATTGCCACATCGTTAGCTTTTACCTCGATAATCGCCCCAGTATAGTAGTTCAATCCTCTGGCTAAGGAAAGGTCAATCTCCACCGTAGTGTTAACTTTTAGCATATCAATAATGCTAAGCACTTTTTCTAGTTCAGCAATTCCGTTTAGTCCAGCTTCAGCTTTGCTTAGTATGGTTTTGAGGCTTGTTAGTTTGCTAAAGTTATCACCTTCCAGTAAAAGGATGGGTTCCAACTTGGCGATAGCTGTTTGTGCAACACCTCGTTCCAGCAACTCTGCTTTCACTGCATCGAGTCCAATTTTGTCTATCTTGTCAATGGCAACAGTAATATCGGTAAGCCTTTCCGATTCGTTGAGATACTCTGCAATGCCCGATAGAATCTTGCGGTTGTTCAGCTTTATGGTGATTCCAATGCCTAGCTTTTTAAACACACTGTCAGTAATTTGGATAAGTTCCACCTCGTTGAGGAGTGAGGTGCTACCAATTACATCTACATCGCACTGGTAAAATTCGCGGTAGCGTCCCTTTTGCGGTCTGTCGGCTCGCCATACTGGTTGAATTTGGTATCGCTTAAAAGGAAATGATATCTCGTTTTGGTGCATTACCACATACCTTGCAAATGGCACAGTAAGGTCGTAACGAAGACCTTTTTCGCATATCTGTATAGCCAAGGCGTTACTCCTATCTGTTAGCAGGTCGTCATTTGAAACTTTCGAGAGATACTCGCCAGAATTTAGTATTTTAAATAGGAGCTTGTCGCCCTCATCTCCATATTTTCCGAGCAGGGTTGATAAATTCTCCATGGCAGGTGTTTCCAGGGGCTGGTAGCCAAATTTCTGAAACTCCTGCTTGATACTATCGAAGATGTATCCCCGCTTGGCCGATTCAATAGGAGAAAAATCTCTTGTGCCTTTGGGAATACTGGGTTTTTGAACAGCCATAAAATAAAGTTTGTACAAAGATAGAAAAACAACCAAAATCTCGACTTTTCATGTTTTTTAGCATTAACATCATTTGTTGGGACTTTATTTGTTCACTTTAGATAGCTTAAAATGAAAACCCACTTAGCTATTTTACTTGGTGCTTGCGCTTAAGTGTATTTTTGGGCACGATGTTACGGACTATTTCAATATAAATATTGCTATGCTAGCTGATGTTGTCCTTTTATTGCAGCAACTGTTTTGTTTGAAAAAAAAGGTGCATCGTATTGTTGAAGCACCCTTTGTTTTGTTACTTTCTAAGTAGGTTAATCTGCCTTTAACTTTTTGTATTTTATTCGCTTAGGTCCTTCGTCGCCTAATCGTTCTTTCTTATTTGCTTCGTATTCGGAGTAGCTTCCTTCAAAAAAGTAAACCTGTGAGTTCCCTTCGAAGGCAAGAATGTGGGTGGCAATTCTGTCGAGAAACCAGCGGTCGTGTGAAATAACTACTGCGCATCCAGCAAAGTTCTCTAATCCCTCCTCCATAGCCCGAAGCGTATTAACGTCGATGTCGTTGGTGGGCTCGTCGAGCAGAATTACATTACCTTCCTCCTTGAGTGCCATTGCTAACTGAAGCCTATTTCGCTCACCGCCTGATAACATTCCACATTTTTTCTCCTGGTCGCCACCAGAAAAGTTGAAACGACCAACATAGGCTCGAGCATTTTGCTGTCTACCACCAATCAGTATAGTTTCTGTTCCTCCCGAAATAACTTCGAAAACACTTTTCTCAGGATTGATGGCTTTGTGTTGTTGGTCGACATAAGCAAGTTTAACGGTATCGCCAACTTCAAAGGTTCCTTGGTCTGGATTATCTAGTCCCATTATAAGTCGGAAGAGTGTGGTTTTCCCTGCTCCATTTGGACCAATCACGCCAACAATTCCAGCTGGTGGAAGGGAGAAGGTGAGGTTTTCGAATAGCAGTTTATTACCAAATGCTTTTGAAACGTTTTGTACCTCAATAACCTTATTTCCAAGGCGAGGACCATTGGGAATGTAAATTTCTAACTTCTCTTCTTTCTGTTTGGAGTCCTCATTTAGCATTTTATCATAGGCCGCGAGCCTTGCCTTGCTTTTCGCCTGTCTTGCCTTTGGAGCCATCCGAACCCATTCCAACTCTCGTTCCAAAGTCTTTCTACGTCGGCTCTCCTGTTTCTCTTCTTGCATGAGTCGGTTGGATTTTTGTTCCAACCAGGAGGAGTAGTTTCCTTTCCACGGAATACCTTCACCTCTGTCAAGTTCCAATATCCATCCGGCCACATTGTCGAGAAAGTAACGGTCGTGGGTTACGGCAATAACTGTTCCCTTATATTGCTGTAAATGTTGCTCTAGCCACTCTACGCTTTCGGCGTCAAGGTGGTTAGTGGGCTCATCAAGAAGTAGAATATCAGGTTCTTTAAGGAGCAGTCGACAAAGTGCAACGCGTCGCCTTTCACCTCCAGAGAGATTTTTTACTATCATATCGCTATCGGGGCATCGAAGGGCATCCATGGCACGCTCCAGCTTGCTATCTATCTCCCATCCCTCTGCAGCGTCAATCTTTTCTGTTAAGATGCCTTGCCGTTCAATGAGTTGATTCATCTGGTCGTCGCTCATTGGTTCGGCAAACTTGTTGTTAATCTCCTCATACTCCTTTAGCAGGTCCATTACCTCCTGAACACCCTCCTGAACATTCTCCTTTACGGTTTTGGTGTCGTCGAGTTTTGGTTCCTGTTCTAAATATCCAATCGAATAACCGGGTGAGAAAACAACTTGACCATCGAATGATTTCTCAATACCAGCAATAATCTTGAGCAGCGTTGACTTACCCGATCCATTTAAACCAATAATGCCAATTTTTGCACCATAGAAAAAGGAGAGGTAAATGTTGTTGAGCACTTTTTTTTGGGGTGGAAACAATTTGCTAACCCCAACCATTGAAAAAATAATTTTTTTATCGTCAGCCATATATGGGTGTTTGTTGACTATTAATGAATTGCCCCGCTAAAGGGCGGGGCAAAGATATTGAAAAACAAGATGGAATAGGCCCCTTTGTTATGCAATTATTATTGTGCACATATGGTTGATATAGGCATTTTGAACCGTATGTTGTTTTTGGGAATCATCCATCTATGATAACTTGTAATGGAACTTAGCGTTCCAACTTTTTTAGATCCTTTATTAGTAATCCATCATCATCTTTGTCCTTGATCATGTGGTAGTTCCAGTAGTAGAGTTTGTTCTCGCCAATGCCAATAATCATAACATAGCAACGAGCTTGAAGCCTTGTTCCTTCAGGACCAACCTTATGCAGGAAAACTACATTTGTGTCATTTTTCTCAATAGCCTCTTGAATGTCTTCGGGCTTAACCACTTTTATTGGGTAGGTGTAGTATTTTCTTAAAGTCGCAAGACTACGTGCTTCTTTGGCTAGGTCTTTTTCTACAACCCAAAGTTCCTTTGTGTGGATATCTCCTCTGCTCTTATTATAGTAATCAAACATATTGGAGGAGATGATTTCTGGTTTTTCCTTCATCAGCTGTATGTGATTTTGAAGGAAAAGCACCATAGCTTTAGTTTTGTATGCCCAGCTGTATTCGTCCACGCTTGCATAGCTAATTGGAATTCCGCAAATTTCGGGCATGTCGGTGATCTTTTTGACAGCAGAGCCGAGTAGTACACTCAGAAAACTATATGATGCCTCAATCTTATCGCCTGGAAATTTAACCTGAATAAGCACAATAAAAGATTTCTCGGGATCCTTACGCATTTCGTCAAACTGGGTGGCAGTTATAAATTCGTAGGGAGTAATAGTCCACGATTTTTCAACGGCCTCCTTGATTCGCATGTTAAACTCGCTCATGGGGTTATTTTGTAGCACCACATAAGTTTTTGTCTTGTAAAATCGTTCAACATCTGCCTGTGTTGGAACATATCGATCGGCAGATGCAATTTTCACCATGGCTGTAACCAAGGCTGCTAGAAGAAGAATTCTTTTCATGGCATTATTTTTTAAGTGATTTCTCTAATTCTGTTGTGGAATCAGTAAGGGGTTTCTTTGGTTAAATTGTCGAATGAAGAAGAATTTCAGATCATTCTTTTTTCTACGGCTTAGTTTTGAATATTCTGTTGAGAGTTGTTGGTCGGTTGCAATTAATAATTCCACATTCTTGTAGTCATAGTCAAACACTTCACCCGTTTTAAAGTTTAATAGGAACTGTCTGGTTTCTTGGGTGGCGTATGACGATGGTCCATAGCTATAATAGCCCCCATAGCTATAGTAGAATGGATCGTAGTATTGTTGATTCATTAAGGTAACGGTAGCAATAAAATGACAGATGCTTCCTATTATGGATATTCGATTAAAGTTGCCTCCCACGTTGATGTATACGGAACCATTGTTGGAGTAACCCCAGACTTTTTCTATTGGAATTTCTTGTCTAATCCCCTTGGTATCGAAATAAAAGATCTTTTTTCCATCGATTACTCTGTCAAAAATTCAGGACTTTGGATCTCTTCCGAGATGATAATTCTAGACTTAGGAATTGGATTATTGCTTCTGAGCTGGTTGAATGTTAGGTATAAGCCCTCCTTGAATTTTAGGTCAGGGGTATAGGGTATCGTTTTTACACTATCGACCTGAGCAATGGTCTGTAGTGATAAAATGCAAAACAATAGAATGTTGATTGTTTTTTTCATAGATCATCCTAATGCTTCAAAATTACAAAAATTACGATACCTCGTTATCGTCATGTCAACATAGCCATAGCCAATGGTCGAAATTATCTGATATTTCTTATCTTGCAGCCTTACAAAAAAGAAAAGATAGTTTATGAATTTGGTTGAATCGGAGGATTTTAAGAAGGCAGCCAACCTCAATACTGTTGGCGGAGATAGTTTGTCTAAATTGCTAATGTATATTTTGCGATTTAACACCATTAATAAAATCTACTCAAAGATTTCTGATCGGGATGGACTTGAGTTTATCGATAAAGTGATTGAGGAGTTAGAACTTAAGTTTGAAGTTAGTCCTGAGGATTTGAAGCGGATACCACAAAGTGGTCCCTTTATTACTGTTTCAAATCATCCGTTTGGTGGGGTGGATGGCATTTTGCTTATACGCGCGATTGCTGAAATACGGCCTGATTATAAGATGCTTTCAAACTTTCTTCTTAGCAAGATTAAACCACTTGAGGATTTCTTTTTTCCGGTAAATCCTTTTGAATCCAAAAAGAGCGATAAATCAAGTTTGGCTGGACTTAAGCTTGCCTTGGGCCATCTAAAGGATGGACATTGTATAGGGGTTTTTCCAGCAGGGGAGGTCTCTTCCTATCAGGCTGGACTGATGGGTATAGCCGATAGAAAATGGCAGCCATCTGCACTCAAGCTGATCAAGAACGCAAATGTTCCTGTGGTTCCCATCTATTTTGTGGGAACAAATAGTAAGTTATTTCACCTGCTTGGACTAATTCATCCAATGCTTAGAACAATTAAGTTACCTTCGGAATTGCTTAATAAACGGAACAAGGTTATTCGTATTCGTATAGGAAACCCTATTTGTGTTGAAGAGCAGAGTGAATTTTCCGATTTGAGTCAGTATGGCAGATTTCTTAGAGCAAAAACTTATGCCCTTGGAACAGCATTGGAGGTGAAACGGTTTTTTTCACCACGAATAGTTAAAGAACCAGTAATGGTTGAGGATATTGTTGATCCAATTGATCCGCAGATTGTCCTAGACGAGGTGGCGCAGTTAAAGAAAGATTATTTGCTTTTTCAGAGTAAGAATTATTCTGTTATATGTGCTCCATCAATCGAAATGCCCAATTTGATGACAGAGATTGGTAGGCTCAGGGAGGTGACTTTCCGTGAGGTGGGTGAGGGGACCAATCGTAAAATCGATATTGATGAATTTGATTTGTATTACCATCAGCTATTTATTTGGGATGATGATGAGAACAAAATTGTGGGGGCTTATCGTGCAGGCAAGGGGCAAGAGATACTTGACAGGTATGGAATAGGCGGATTTTATATTCAAACACTATTTAAGGTAAGCGAGGAGTTTACTCCCATTCTTGGGCAATGTATTGAACTGGGTCGCTCTTTTATAGTTAAGGATTACCAAAAGAGACCATTGCCGTTATTCCTCCTTTGGAAAGGAATTCTCTACTTCCTATTGAAGAACCCAGAATATCGCTTCCTCATAGGCCCAGTTTCTATTAGCGACAGACTCTCGCTCTTTTCTAAGGGAATTATTATTCAGTTTATGAGGGACAACCATTACGATCCCGAGTTTTTCAAAGTATATAACACCGAGAAAGAAATTTAAGGTTAAGTTTGGGAAAATTGATGCCGATATTTTGCTAAAACACTCCAATGATATTAATCGCCTCGATAAGTTTATTGCTGATATAGAAGAGCAGGATTATAGGATGCCGGTATTGCTAAAAAAGTATATTAAGCTGAATGGAAAAATCATCGGGTTTAACGTCGATCCAATGTTCAATAATTGTCTCGATGGTCTTTTGATCCTAGATATTTTCCAAGTCCCAATTGAAACAATTACCTCCCTATCCAAAGAGATAAATGATAAGACTATTCTCGAACGTTTTAATCTTTCCGATTATACGTTTCAGGAGGAGTAGGTATTGAATTGTATGCTATATACGAAAACCGAGATAATTCTCGGTTTTTCTTGTTTTTACGGTTATACCTAACGTTGGATTTGTCCATGTTCAACATTTTTTGTTAATTGGTTCTGAATTAAAATTGCATTATCATGAAAAACGCTGGAGCATTATTTGCATGTCTTTGTGCTAGCCTATTACTTACTACAGCTTGTGGAAGTGGGGAATCGGGAAGTGTTGTCGTTCTAAAGGCTGTTGAACCACAAAAGGTAGAATCAACATCTCAAACCACCACACTATATCAGATTGACACAGTTAATTCAGTAATTACATGGGAGGGGAGTAAGCCGGGTGGTCAGCATGATGGTGTTTTTTTGCTGGCTAATGGATATTTTGAAGTGGACGGTCAATCGCTGATTGGTGGTCGATTTACCGTTAATATGAATAAACTTCAGGACAAGGATCTTTCGGATCAAGATTCGAGAGAAAAGTTGGAGCATCATCTTAAGTCGGCTGATTTTTTTAATGTTGATACATTCCCATACGCAGAGTTCGTTATAACGAAAGCTTCTGTGAAGAAAAAAAATTGATGATTCACACTTTACCTACCGCATCGATGGAAATTTAACCATTAAAAGTATAACCAAAAATGTGGGCTTCGATGCTGCTGTTTCCATGGTTGATGGTAATATTATTGCTTCTACTACCGCGCTTAGCATTAATAGAACTGATTGGGGTGTTAACTATGGATCGAAATCAATTTTTGACAACTTAAAAGATAAGTTTATCAACGATCAGGTTGTTATAACCGTTTCGCTTATAACAGGTAAACAGTAAACTATTTGGATGGTCTATGTTTATACAGCCCGTTTTTATACGGGCTTTTTTAATAAGCTGAACCAATATTGTTGTTGCTGTTGAATCCCTAACATGGAATGTATACCTTTGTGTAATAATTTAAAATTTTTAGATTGATAAAACAGGCAAAGTTTGTTAAGTCGAGCAGTAAAATTAAGGAGTGTCCGTCTGAGACCATACCGGAGTATGCCTTTATTGGGCGGAGTAATGTGGGGAAGTCATCCCTAATAAACATGCTTACCGATATTAAAGGGTTGGCCAAGGTTTCACAAACGCCTGGTAAAACTCAGCATATAAATCACTTTATTATTGACGATAGTTGGTATCTTGTCGATTTGCCTGGTTATGGCTATGCAAAGGCCTCCAAAACCATGCGAGCAACTTTTGGCGAAATGATTTCTGAATACATGCTCAAACGTACCAATCTCGTTTGTGTTTTTGTATTAGTCGACGTTAGACATGAGCCCCAAAAAAATGATATCGAATTTGTGAATTGGCTTGGAACCAACCAGATATCTTTTGTTGTTGTGTTTACAAAGACGGATAAATTGGGCACGAATGCACTTCGTAACAGTTTGGAAAAATACAAGCGCACCATGCTAGTTGATTGGGAGGAACTTCCCCCGTTTTTTGTTACTTCTGCTGAAAAAAAAATTGGCCGAGAGGAAATACTCAGCTATATAGCTAAAATGAATTTGATCGTAAAGACTGGGGCGTCGGAAGCAGAAATGTAATGATTGGTTTGTAGTAATTTATGGATAATTACGGCAAACAGTTTATGAAAAAGGGATGAAGGCAGATTTTTATGATTAAATTTGTACTTTCTTTAGGAACTCAGAGTTAGATCTAAATAAATATCTCCAATGTCTCACAAGAGCCCTATAAAGTTTTTTTCTGGAAGAAATTCAAAGTATTTAGCAGAAAAAATTGCTAAGAGTTTTGGCACAGAACTTGGCAAATCATCGGTACTCGACTTTAGCGATGGTGAATTTCAACCGTGTTTTGAGGAATCAGTCCGCGGCGCAACAGTATTTATTATTCAGTCAACCTTTCCACCAACCGATAACATTTTTGAACTACTCCTTATGATTGATGCAGCCCATCGTGCATCGGCATACAAAGTAGTGGCAGTTATCCCATATTTTGGCTGGGCACGACAGGATAGAAAAGATAAGCCTCGCGTTTCTATTGGGGCAAAGTTGGTTGCAAATCTCTTAAGCGCTGCAAAAGTTGATCGTATTATGACAATGGATTTGCATGCTGATCAAATTCAGGGATTTTTTGATGTGCCAGTCGATCACCTTTATGCAAGTTCCATTTTTGTGCCTTACATCAAGAATCACAACTTAGATAATATTGCAATTGCAGCCCCAGATATGGGTGGTGCAAAGAGAGCAAATGCCTATAGTCGGTTTATGGATGCCTCCATGATCATTTGTCATAAATCGAGGGAAAAGGCTAATGTTATTGCAGAGATTACAGCAATTGGAGATGTGAAGGATAAGAATGTAATTATCCTTGATGATATGATTGATACTGCAGGTACTATGACTAAGGCGGCGGAAATGTTGATGGATAAAGGCGCTAAGAGCATTAGAGCCATCGCCACTCATCCCGTGTTTTCTGGTCCGGCATACGATAGAATCGCCAACAGCGTTTTGGCCGAGGTGGTTGTTACTGATACCATTCCTTTAAAACCAGGTGAGGATATCTCTAAAATTCACGTTTTAAGTGTTGCCGATTTATTTGCTGATGTCATTGATAAGGTGTATAACTATCAGTCGATAAGTTCCAAATTTATAATTTAATGCTATATTTGCAGCTCGTTTTAGCAAATGGTGTAATGGGGAGCAAATGCTCTGAGTAGCACTAATTACTAACTTTTAATTGATATAAAATGAAAATTGTAGAAATCGTTGGTGCTTCGCGTGCTAATGTTGGTAAAAAGGAAACGAAGGCATTGAGAAATGCTGGTCTTGTACCTTGTGTACTTTACGGAGGTGGAGAAAATGTTCACTTTAGCGTTGAGGAAAAGTTGATTAATACCCTCATTTTTACTGCCAGCGCTCACCTAGTAAAATTAAAGATCGACAAAAAGGAATATTCTGCAGTTATGCAGGATACTCAGTTTCACCCAGTAACCGATAAAACTATACATGTTGACTTTGTTCGTGTTTTTGACGATAAGAAAGTCGCAATTGACGTTCCTATAACTGTTGTTGGAACTTCGGAAGGTGTTAAAAATGGAGGTAAACTACAGCTGCTCTTTCGTAAAGTGAGGGTTTCTGCTGTTCCTGCAGATTTGCCAGATTTCGTTACCATTGATATCTCTTCTCTTGATATGGGAAAATCGATGGTTGTTGGCGAAATTGTCGCTGATAAATTTGAAATTATTACTCCAAAGAATGCAATCATTGCAACAGTGAAAATGACAAGGGCTGCTCGTGGTGCTGCTGCAACTACCGAAAGCTAATAGATTGAGAAGTTGAAATATTTGATTGCCGGGCTAGGAAATATTGGTTCTGAATATGCCAATACCCGCCATAATATTGGTTTTAAAGTGTTGGACGCCCTTGCAAAAGCGTCCAATATTTATTTTACTGAAGGTCGTCATGCCTCTGTTGCAGAGCTTCGACATAAAGGCCGTACCTTTATATTGATTAAGCCTACTACTTATATGAATCTTAGCGGAAAGGCAGTGGGCTATTGGCTGCAGACTGAAAAGATTCCAGCTGAGAATTTGCTTGTGGTAGTAGATGACATCGCACTCCCTTTTGGATTACTGCGGATGCGTGGCAAAGGGAGTGATGGTGGTCATAATGGGTTAAAAGATATTGCGCGCGTATTGGGTAACGAGGAGTATGCCCGAATTAGAATGGGCATAGGAAACGAATTTGGTCGTGGACAGCAAGTGGATTATGTTCTCAGCGAATGGTCTGACAGCGAAGCGGAAATGTTACCTTGTTTTGTTGAAAAAGCAAACAATGCTGTTCTTAGTTTTGGAACAATTGGTCTTGGTCGTACGATGAATCTTTTCAATACCAAATAGGAGAGTGGCTCGAGAAAGTAACACTAGAATTGATAAATGGCTTTGGGCTATTAGGGTCTTTAAAACCAGAACTGAAGCTGCTGATGCATGTAGAAAGGGATGGGTAAAGGTGAATGGCGTAGTTGTAAAACCATCGCGAGATCTTAAGCTTAACGATGTTGTTAGTATTCGCAAAAGCCCAGTTGTGTATTCATTTCGTGTTTTAGCAATTGTTGGTAATCGACAGCCAGCAAAACTTGTCGAGAATTTTGCTGAAAATCTCACCCTTCCGGAGGAGCTGGAAAAGTTGACGATGAACAGTATAACCATTACTTTGCAGCGCGATCGTGGAACAGGTCGGCCAACAAAGAAGGACCGTCGCGATATTGATAAACTTACAAACGACTCGGAGGATTAATGAATGGAACTTGCGCGTAAGTTAAAGCAAAGCTCTCTTTATGAGTATTGCTGTTGATGTATCAAGTTGAGGACATTCTTAGAGCCTGCAAGTTCGATAAAAAGTTGATCGAACAAGTCGCTGTGGCTCGATTTGGTGCTCACATGGGTAATGCCGATTCTGGTATAGCTTGGTTTTGGCCATGGCGGAGATGATGGAGGAGGAGGAAATTGAAGAGCGAGGCCATCTTCAGCACGTTGTAAATTTAAGTAACGATCTTTTCCAACTTCACTTGCGCTTGATAAATTCGCCTGACGAAGGCGATTATCATCAACTTTATCAAAGTGGCGCATTGCTGGAGGCAGAACTTCGTCAAAAGGGAAGTGAAGAGGATAATTTAGTTTCTCTATTTCTTGCTGCAATATATGGGGTTTGGCTTCTTGGTTTAAAGAAAGTCCAGATATCGGATGATACAAGGCAAGCTGTGGAGCAAATGTCCAGTTTACTTGCCTTGCTATCGAAGTATTATGCTCAAGTTGAGGCAGGTGAGAAAGAATTACCAGAGTAAAACGCTATTTGACCCATTTAATCCCAATTCCAAGACCGAAAAGCTCTTTTAGTTGAATGTTAGGCGTAAATTTGTCTTTATTCCATCATTATTTGTGTCTGTTCCTATACGAGCGTTGTCGTCATAAATCCCTTGCACAAAGAATCGTGCAGTCAACCAGCTGTTTAATTTTGCCTCTACGGTATTTTCCCAATTTACATCAATATTTTGGGCTGTTTTAACATAATTTGAAAACAGCTCCAACTTCGAAGTCCAAATTATTTTTTCTTTGATAATGTTTTGGATTAGTTGTATTCTTATTAAACCTCCAGCCTCGTAGCGGTAGTTTTCTCCTTTCTTGATTAAGTTGCCATTTGTATCATACTGCGCACCTTTTACTCCGTAACTTCCCTCGTTGGCTAGGTCTTGCCTCTGAACAACTGTAAGCCTGCCCGAAACTGGCGAAAGAAAAATACTTAGAATATCGGAGGGTTTGTAGTCCATACCTACTGAAAGTCCTAAGTAACCAGGAGCGAGCCAATCCGAAATTATGGTGCTGTCGTTTGGATAGTTGTAGCCAGGAAACATCTGCGTTTTAAAGGTTGCTAATACACTGTAAAACCATTTTTAGAGGCTTTTCTTCCAACTTGGAGGAGATATCGATCCGATCGTCGTTTTTGAGGTTTTTGCTAGAACCTTGTCTCGTTTGGCCATAGGCAATATCAAAAGTATTGTCCCATGAGTTGTGCCCTTTTTTATAGCTTGAGGAGAACCCGTAATGTCCATTCCCTGATATGGTATTCTCACCTCCGGCAACCCAGTTCGACAGTGAGACTTGTGAAAAGGTTAAACTTATCTCATTCTTAACCTTCCAAGGTTTCGGTGGTGCTTTAACGGTGTCTGTTTTCTGAGCGGTATCCTTCATTGGCAAGTTTTCTGTCCACTTGCCATGTTTGTAAATGTCAATAAGCAAATTGTTGTGCCGGCAGCAACTCTTGAAATCTTGAGGTAATGATTCATCTTATTTTCAGTTAAAGTTTTGGCTTTTGTTTTTTGAAATCACACATTTATTTTGGGGCCAAAGCAATTGGCGATTTTTCGCAACTATATCATAAACCCAGTTGGAGATAAATTTAGGGGTTAGCCATAATCCCAGTCTAAGCGGAAAAAACCACCAAACCATTTTGCTCGCAATTTTGGTAACCGCGTTCGATTTTGTGTAGGTAGTCTTATCATCAATTACGATGATGGAATTGACGTTGAAAGGTATGTTGTTTGCCGTTAAAAGTATGTTCGCTTCCTCACTCATAAGCGATAAGAATTGTAGCGTGGGGGCTTTTTGAAACTTGAGTAAAAAGCGGGCTAGGTTACTACAAAGCATACAGTTAGCGTCAAAAATTACTATCAGTTGTTTTGTAGCCATTTGACATTTATTTGTGATTTTTCAAATTAAAGGTTGTTAACCCAACAGGTCTCAATTTCTCCAATATATAGTCTGTGAAAATCACCATTTTTATAAACCAGATCTGGAATGTTTTGTTCAACAAAGTTGTCTTTACGGAGGTCATTAACGTATAACTTTCTGCAATCCATTATGATCCGGGCTTCGCTGAATGCTGATGCACCTGATGGAAGATTAAGTATGGTCAACTTTGCCAATTTAATTTTCTCCACATCTCTACCCGATTTACTGCCGCATAGTTTTAATGCATTGCGATATGTCTCGTTAAAAAACTTAAACTAAAACGTTCAGCTGCTTCCACAAACTCATAGGTATATCGTTGTGGCCGAATTACAATAAATGCAACGGGTTTATTCCATAATATACCAAATCCGCCCCAGCTGGCAGTCATGGTGTTAACCTGACCATCTTTTATTGCGGTAATAAGCATCCAATCTTTGTCTAGGATTTTGAATGGATTCTCGTTAAGGGCATATATGTCTGCTTTCTTAAAGTTTTCCATTTGGTAGATTTGATGTGAGATTTGTTATACAAGAATAGGCCGAATTAATCGGCCTATTTGAAGTGTGTGCTTTTGATAAAGGAGCCAATTATCGGTAAAATTCGTAGCTGTATTTGTAAAGAACTTTGTAGTTGTATGGTGCATAGTAGGTGTCCACCTCTACTAGCACCCCCTTCGGATTATATTTGGACTCTTTTTTAGAATATTTATCGGCATCTCCTTCATTCCACTGTTCCTCCAGGATGTTACCCTTAGTATCGTATTTATATTTGCTGTATACAAACTTCTCACCATTGGCATTGGTTTGATCAATTTGCATTAGGTTGGCAAAGTTATCGTAAGTATAAAATTGTTTGTAAACAAATTTTCCTCCTAGATAAACATCGCGCTGAATCTCTTGGTTTTTGTTGTTGAATTTCATCGAGTAGCGTTTTGAGATTGCGCCTGAGTTTTCTTTTCGTATATCTTCAATGATGTTTCCGTTAGAATCACTTATCTTCTCCATGGTATAGGAAACAACATTTAATGTTTTGTAAACTGTAATTGTTGTCTTGCTTCCTAGATAGGTGTAAACCCACTTTTCGTCAATGGAGTTGTTGGCCTTATAGCGAGTAATATCCGATTGTTTGCCTTGGCTGTTGTATTTATATATAATTCGATAAGGTTCAGATCCATCAAATCCGTACTCTGATAATTTGTTGTTCTGATTGTCGTATACAATGGTTTGTTGAAAAGTGATCTTGCCATCTTTACCATCAATATTTACATATTGAGTTTTATTTCCATTGTTGTCGTAAGAATAGGATTGCTTTGACGAGATGGCTCCTGTCGATTTGTAGTTGATTACTGAAACGGCGAGGCCTTGGGAGTTATAGGTAGTTTCAGAACTTTTATACCCAGTTGGCGAAGGTTGACCGTTGGCATATTTGTGATTCCAAACGGTGATTTCCTTTATTTTGTTAATAGCAATACGTTCTCTTTCCCGTTGTTCGTTTATGGTTTGACCAAAACAAATCACAGTGGAAGATAAAAATGCAACAAAAGTCAGAAAATTCTTCATGATTCTTCAATGTGTTTGGGGATAAAGTTAATAATTTGTTCCCATATTATTCGCTGATCCTTTTATAAAGAGTGGAAAAATAGGCTAAACTACATTATGACTTGATGGAATTGTAACAACAAGAATAAAGTAGTGAGAACGTTCGTTGAATGGAACAAAATGATAGTAAAGTTTTTTGCCAGATTTTCGAGCAATATCAATCAACCCTAAACCTGCTCCACCTTTTGCGTCTATTTCACCCTCCATCATCTGTTTTATGAAAAGGCCGCGTAACTCTTCTGCCGATGCTCCATTTAATGTATCAATGCGTTCACGAAGCATTTTGATCTTGTCATTCATCACAATGTTTCCGGTAATTACATAAAACCCTTCCATCGTTTCACCAACAACAAATAATCCATTACCAATTTGCTTTTCTTTTTCGTCAAAATCGTCAGAATGCTTGGTTACATTTTGTAAACATTCAATGATGATGTGAAATACTCTCTTCCTGATTGATGTTGGAAGTTGCTTTTCTTGGATCTTTCTGTTGGCCATCAGGGCGAATGATCGCATAATACTATGGTCCATTTCACCCTTGTAAATAAGGGGGAAACCACTATAGGCCAATTCGTTAGTCAGTATTGACTTTATGAAATATATTACGTTATCCATGCGATTTTTAGTCAGCATGAAGGTAGAAATTTTTTTTTGGCTAGCTTCAGCTGGTTAGTAAAATGTGATTATAGATGCGTAATCGTTTACGGAAGGTAGGTTTCTATCAACGAACAGGGCTTTTCTGGTATTAAACGGAAATTTCTTAAATCGGCAGGAATGAGAATTGTTTCCCCTGCCTTAATTTTTGTTGATTTCCTGAATCCTGAACTATGAATGCCGTTCCTTTTATGCATATGTAAACAACAAATGAGTCGATTAGGTTGTAGTCAATAGTGAGTTCTTGATCAAATTCAATTAGGTTGGTTTTGAAAAACGATGATTCTACCAATAATACAGGGTGGTTTTTATTTTTTTTTGTATGGCACCTTCCCTGTAGTTTCAGCGGAGTAGTCAATTACATCGAGGGCCAAATCGATGTGTAACTCTCTCTCTTTTCCATTCTGATCGGTTCTTCCCCAATCGCTTACCCGATAAGTAACATCAGAGGTTTGTTGGATTTCAACAACGAGCAATCCACGTCCCAAGGCATGTAACTTTCCTGCTGGTATATAAAAAACATCTTCGGCTTGTGTTTTCTCGATGTTTAATAATTTCTCAAATGTATTTGTTTCCAGCGCTTTCCTAAACTCCTCCTTGCTCGTTTTAGCTCTAAATCCATAAATTAACTCTGCATCTGGTTCGTTGTCCAGAACAAACCACATTTCTGTTTTCCCGTAGGAATGATGGCGTTCAATGGCCACTTCGTCGTTGGGGTGTACTTGTAACGATAGCTTGTCGTTGGCTTCGATGAACTTAATGAGCAAGGGAAATTCGTCTCCAAATTTTTCGTAAACCTTGTCACCAACTATATCGCCCATGTATATTTCAACTAGCTCGCTCAAGCTGTTGCCTTCAAGATAACCATTTGTAACAATAGAGTCGTCTCCTTCAACAGCAGAAAGTTCCCAGCTTTCTCCAATTTTTTCTGACGAGGTATTTTTACGACCAAATCTTTTGACGATTTTGTTGCCACCCCAAATTTTCTCTTTGTATATTGGCTGAAATTTCAGCGGGTAAAGTTCTTGCATCTCTTTTAATTAGTTGAAAAAATCAGTAATATTGGAATTGAAGATAATGAGGAATTCCGAATTATATTTCTAAACTTTGCAAAGTTAGCATATAAATTTTTTTTACACATGTTAATTATAGGTATTGCTGGTGGAACAGGTTCAGGGAAAACTACGGTTGTAAAAAAGCTGGTTGATTGTTTACCTCCAGGTGAGGTCACTGTTATTCCTCAAGATTCCTATTACAAGGATAGTAGTCACTTGCCCATGGAACAACGGCAGGAAATTAATTTTGATCATCCTTCTTCGGTGGAGTTCGAGCTGCTTGTGGCCGATCTGATGAAGTTGAAAAGAGGGGAGCCCGTGAATCAACCAATATACTCCTATCTTACCTGTACTCGAGCTGCCGAAACTGTTTATATTGAGCCAAAGCACGTTATAATTGTTGAGGGGATTTTGATTTTCACCAATCCTGAATTGCGTGAAATGATGGATATTAAAGTTTTTGTGGATGCTGATCCTGACGATAGATTGAGTCGGGTGGTCCGTCGAGATATAGTGGAACGAGGGCGGTCTGTTAATAAAGTGCTGGAGCGATATGAGAAGACGGTAAAACCCATGCATCTCCAATTTATTGAGCCATCTAAAAGATATGCAGACATTATTGTTCCGCAAGGTGGAAATAACGAAGTGGCAGTAAGTATTTTAACTACAATTATTGAAAAAACGCTTCATCAACACGGTTATTAACCATGCTCAATGATATTAATATTGAGAATATTCTTTTTCTGGACATCGAAACTGTACCAATTGTTCCATCTTATGCTGAACTTCCAGCTGTGATGCAGCAGCTCTGGGATAAGAAGGCTCTCTTTATAAAAAAGGATGAAAGTCAGTCGTCTGCAGAGGTTTTTGATCGAGCAGGAATTTATGCTGAGTTTGGAAAGATAGTTTGCATATCTGTTGGCTTCATATTTTCGAGAAAAAAAATTCCCTTTGTGCGTCTAAAATCTTTCTATGACTCAGATGAGCGGATATTGCTCCTGAACTTTGGCGAGATGTTGCGAAAATTTGGACAGCGAAAAGGTGCATTGATTTGTGCACACAACGGCAAGGAGTTTGATTTTCCCTATATTGCTAGGCGCATGTTGGTAAACGGTGTACCATTACCTAGTATGCTTAATGTTGCTGGTAAAAAACCGTGGGAGGTAGCGTTTCTTGATACCATGGAACTTTGGAAGTTTGGAGATCGTAAAAACTATACCTCATTACACCTTCTTTCCACGCTGTTTGGTATTCCTACTCCGAAGGATGATATTGATGGTTCCATGGTTGCCGAGGTTTACTATGGACAGAATGATATTAAACGAATTGCAGTATATTGTGAAAAGGATGTGCTTACCATTGTACAACTCCTAAGAAAGTATCGTGGAGAAGAACTTATTCCTGCAGAAAATGTGGAGCGGGCAGGCGATTCTACCTTAGCTGAAAGTTAAAAAATCAGATAGTCTTTTGAGGAAAAGTTTGGGCTGTTCGGAATGAACCCAGTGACCAGCGTTTGGAATTGTTACGATGTTGGCATTTAGAAATAATTTATGGATGATCTCTGTATCTTGCACAAGATCGATATATGGTGAAAGCTCTCCTTTAATAAAGAGCGTTGGCATAGCTGCTGGATGCTCATTTTTTGTTGCGAAGGAAAGGTCACCCATGAGGTTGTCGATATTTTGACTAAGCACCCCCAAGTTTAATTTCCAAAAAAAGTTGTCATTTTCATCTCTATTCAAATTTTTGAGAAGGAAGCGTACCACGGCCAATGGATGAATTGTCTTGCCAAGTATCTCTTCAGCTTCCGATCTTGAACGAAGTTCAGAAATTGGTAGCGCCTGCATGGCGGCAATTATTTTGTTGTGCTCTACCGCTTGTGGTGCGATTGAACCCTCTTGGATATAGGACGTGGGCGCAATATCAACAATCACCAATTTTGAGATAGTATTGGGATGATCAATTGCCAGCTGCATAGCCGCTTTTCCACCCATTGAGTGGCCGAGAAGTATTGGCGACTCGAGATGCAAATCATGAAATAGTTCCAGCAAGTCGTTGGCTAGAGCAGGATAAGTATGCTCGGGGTTGTGTGGTGAATTCCCATGGTTACGCATGTCTACTAGAATCAACTCATACTGGTTTGAGAGTGCGTTGGCTATGCTCATCCAATTATCGGAGGAGCCATAGAGACCATGAGCAATAACAATTGTCTTTCCTTTGCCAACTTTCTTGTAAAACAGTTTCATGGGTTAACTTTTCAGCTGTCTGAGGTATAGTTGAATGGTGTTCTCAAGCCCAAAATAGAGCGCATCTGAAATGAGGGCATGGCCAATGGATACTTCTAGTAACCCTGGTGTGTTTTGGTAGAAGTAATGTAAGTTTTCTAAGCTTAAATCGTGTCCGGCATTGAGCCCTAATCCACACTTTACTGCAACTTTTGCCGCTTCTATGAAAGGGGCAATGGCGTTTGCTTTCTCCGAAGCGTAACCAGCTACATAAGGTTCGGTGTAAAGTTCAATTCTGTCGGCTCCTACTTGTGCCGCTCCAGTTACCATCGATGGATCAGCATCGACAAATATGGAAACTCTAATACCCTTTTGGTGGAACTCTTTGATAACCTTTTCCAAGAAAATGTTGTGGTGAACGGTATCCCATCCGGCATTGGAGGTGATGGCTTCTGGTGGGTCCGGTACAAGTGTAACTTGAGTAGGAACCGCTTTTAAAACAAGATTGATGAATTTTTCTGAGGGGTAACCTTCAATGTTAAATTCGGTTTTTATTACCTTTTAAGGTCAAACACATCTTGATACCGCACGTGACGTTCATCGGGACGGGGGTGAACGGTGATGCCTTGAGCTCCAAACCGCTCACAATTAATGGCCGCTTCTACAAGATTGGGGGTATTACCACCTCTTGCATTTCGAAGTGTGGCAATTTTGTTTATATTTACGCTAAGCTTTGTCATTGTTGATTTGTTGTGTTAACATCGCACAAAGTTAAAAACAATTACCTTATGCTGGCAAAGGATCTAATTTCTGATGTTATTCCTGCACTTAGAACCTCCGATACAGGCACGAAGGCTCTGGGGTGGATGGATATATTTAAGGTAGCCCATCTTCCTATCGTAAATAATGAGGAGTTTCTTGGGGTGATTAGTGAAAGTGATATTTACGATGTGAATATGCCCGATGAACCTTTAGGCAATCATCCACTTTCACTGAGAAGGCCGTATGTACTAGAAAATCAGCATGTGTTTGAGATAATGGATGTGATGTCCCGTTTGCAACTATCCCTAATCCCCGTTTTAAACTTAAAAAAACAGTACATTGGGGTTATCTCTCTACCTGATCTGTTGCACTACTTTGCTGAACTTTCTGCCCTAAAAAATCCAGGTGGCATTATTGTGCTTGAACTCATAGAAAATGATTATTCATTGGCTCATATTGCTCAAATAGTTGAGGAAAACGGTGCAAAAATATTGTCGACCTACATTACTGCCCATAAGGATTCAACCAAAATTGAACTCACATTGAAGCTGAACGTGGTAGACCTAACTTCCATCATTCAAACATTCGATCGTTATGAATACACTATTGTAGGTGCTCACATGCGTGTTGATGAAATGGACGATCTTATGGAAGACCGATTCGATTTATTAATGAGGTATTTAAATGTGTAAACGATGAAGGTAGCACTCTACGGACGATATTTTCCTTCGTCACATTTAGATTGTCTGAAGATTCTATTTGAGCGATTTGGCCAGAATGGAGTCAAGATTAAGGTATTTGAGCCGTTTTATGCAAGTTTAGTGAAGGAATTAGGCTATACGCCAAAAGATATTTCGGTATTTAACACACCTTCCGAACTAGATATGGACACCTCTTGTTTGTTCAGTCTTGGCGGAGATGGTACTTTCCTAGAAACAGTAGCGTTAGTTCGAGATACCGGTATTCCCATTGCTGGCATCAATGCTGGGCGGCTAGGTTTTCTTACCTCAATTTCGTGTGAGTATATTAATGAGGTAATTGATTCTCTTCTTGGTAATACTTTAAGTGTTGAAAACAGATCGCTCATTATGGTAGAGGGGTTGCCATTACCACTGTCTGAATTTCCATATGCATTAAATGAGGTTAGTATTCAGAAACAGGGTTCATCCATGGTTTCAGTGACTGTGTATCATAATGATGGATTGATTAACACCTATTGGTCCGATGGACTTTTAGTTGCAACACCAACTGGATCAACGGCTTACTCTCTTAGCGTTGGGGGACCAATAATTACACCAGATTCCGCGAGCTTTGTTATTTCTCCAATTGCGCCGCATAATTTAACCGTTAGACCATTAGTCGTTCCTGATAGTTACAGGCTACGAATTGAGCCCACTTCAAGAGATGAAAATGTTATTGTTGCCATTGACAATAGATCGATGCCTATAGCCTCTGGTAGTCGACTTATAATTTCTAAAGCTCCGTTTACAGTAAAAATTCTAAAACTGGGGGAAACAGATTTCTTTAAGCGATTACGAACGAAGCTAATGTGGGGGGTCGATAAACGAAGTTGACTTGATTGTACTAAATGTTTTACATGCCATAGGTTAAACATTGTTAAGATTTAACGCTTTAGATGGGATGGATTTATTATAAATAAAAAAAGTTACTTTTGTAATTCATAGTTAGTTGTCCATGAAATTCTATAGACTATTTTTGGTTGTAGCGTTTTTGTTGAGCTTTCAGATAGAACTTGAGGCTCAATCGTGGAGGTATAGTCGCTATGAAATAGTTGGGGGTTTATCTATTTATCACAGTTTTGACGATATTGGTGGATCATCCTCTAGAAATAACCTAGGTGGCATTCGCGATTTTTCTTTTGCCTATCTGAGGCCAGGAATTACGTTCGGATTGCGCTACAAATTTAATGATAGATTTTATACTAAAGTTATGCTTTCTACGGGATTGATGGCAAGTAAGGATGATGGATCAATAAATGATACTCGAGGTTTTAATGTCAATATTTTTGCAAGCGATTTAAGCTTTACAGCAGAATACTATATTACTAAACCTGCAGACAATAGATATTTTTCCATTATGTCTGTTAGGGGAGGTGTTCGGCCATACGGGAATCCTTATGGCTTTTATATTTATGCAGGAGTTGGTGGGGCTTTTTTTGCTCCAAGTGGCAATTCTGCCATGAGAAAAAGTCCATACTATGATGGGTCTTCTTCTTTTGCAGCCGTTGTCCCTATTGGTGTAGGTGTTAAATTGAATCTTCGGCCTAAAATTTCATTGAATGGTGAGTTTGGAACCCGATTTACTACTTCCGATCGGATGGATGGTTATAAATCGCCCTATTCAAAATCCAACGATATATACTATGTTGTTACTTTTGGCGTTTCATATCAGTTGGTACAAAAGATGAAGTTCCGCACGAACTGAGTCCTATTAGAGCGTTTTCATGAAAAAAGGCACCTTCTTTTTTATCCTTTTCAATTTTATTGCAACGTTTGCAATGTCCCAGAGTAAAACGGATGTTGGTGGGCGCGTAGGCGGTAGCTATTACATTGGCGATTACAATGAAGCCACTCCATTTCGTTCCCCTAATGTTGCGGGAGGAATATTTCTACGATTTAATTTTAACGATTACTATGCCGTTAGGATGGGCGTAGATGGAGGATACTTTACTGGGAGTTATTCTGCTTCTGATGGGTTTCTTCCTAATGGCGGTGGCTCTTTTAGTTCTCTGATTTTGATGGCAATTTGGCATTTGAAATAAATTTTTTGCCCTTTGATGCGCTTGCCTATAAAAAGAAGAAGTTTGCTCCATTTGTAAGTGCAGGTTTTGGAGTATCCTATTTAAGTGGAGATCTTTCACCTTCGTTGCCTCTTAGCATTGGTATAAAATACCGACCGGCTAGACGTTGGACTGTCGGATTTGAATGGTCTATTACAAAGACTTTCTCCGATAAGATGGATGGCTATACAAATTTAACCGACCAGAATAATTCTACAATTCATAACAACGATTGGTACTCAATAGCGGGATTATTTATAACTTTCCGCCTTTTAAATAATAGTGTAGTTTGTCCTGTCTACCAGTAATTGAATATCAACTATGACCAAGGAGTGTATCAATTTGCAAAAGGTTCCAACACATGTGGCCATTATTATGGATGGGAATGGACGTTGGGCAATGCAACGTGGTAATCAACGCATATTTGGCCATCAAAACGGTGTGAACGCCGTTAGAGAAGCGGTTGAGGCTGCCGGCGAATAGGCATTAAGTACCTAACCCTTTATGCTTTTTCAACTGAAAATTGGAATCGACCAAAAGCTGAAGTTGATGCATTGATGGACTTATTAGTATCCACCATCCATAGTGAAGTGGATAATCTTTCGAAAAACAAGGTCCGGTTAAGCGTTATTGGAGATATTGATAGCCTCCCGCCAAAGGCACGCTTAAATGTGGCTCAGGCTATGGAGAAAACATCAAACAACACGGGTCTTAATCTGATTTTAGCGTTAAGCTATAGTTCGAGATGGGAAATTGTTAATGCAACACGAAAAATTGTGGATGATGTGGCCGCTGGAAAATTATCGGCTGAAAATATTACCCAAGAAGTGTTCGGAAATTACCTCACCACCAAAGGAATTCCAGATCCAGAATTGCTTATAAGAACAAGTGGGGAGGAACGATTAAGTAATTTTTTACTGTGGCAACTTGCCTATGCTGAATTCTATTTTTCTGAAGTGCTTTGGCCCGATTTTAGTAAAGATGAGTTTTTTTAATGCTATACTCAATTTTCAGAGGAGGGAACGACGTTTTGGAAAAACGAGTGATCAAATTAAACATAAGTGTTAACTACAAATAACAACATCTGAGAATGCTTCGTAAACTAATAGCTTCCGCAGTAGTAATTTTTACTTCTCTTTCTGCCTTTTCTCAAGTTGTCGATTCTTTAGGCTCTATTTCAAATGCTGATTATTCTACACCAAAACAGTACGTTATAGGTGGGGTAACCATTTCGGGACTAAAGTTTCTGGACGCACAGACATTAATAAACCTTTTTGGTCTCGATGCTGGTGAAACTATTACGGTACCAGGAGATGAGGTAACAAAAGGTGTGAAGAAACTTTGGAAACAAGGATTGTTCTCTGATATCAATGTTTCTATTGTTCGAGTTGAAGGAGATACAGCCTACTTTAACATTGATTTAGTTGAACGGGCTAGAGTTTCTAAAATATTCTATACTGGCATTAAAAAGTCGGAGCAGGATGCTTTAAAAGATAAGTTAACACTGAAGATTGGTGATCAACTTACGCCTTATCTCCTTTCTACAGCCGAAGGGATAATTAAAAAACATTATGCTGAAAAAGGCTACCGAAATGTGACGGTGGATATTCTTCAGGAGAATGATACAATTATTTCTAATGGCGTAAGGATTACTTTTCAAGTTGATCGAAAGAAAAAAGTTAAGATTAGCAATATCGACTTTGAAGGTAATGTGGCAATTAGAGATGGAAAGTTACGTCGCGCTATGAAGAAAACTCATCGAAAAGATTTGAATTTTTTCAAGAGTGCGAAGTTTGTAGCATCTAATTTTGAGGATGACAAGGCCAATGTGATTACTTACTATAACGAGAAAGGTTACCGCGATGCTCGGATTATTTCAGATTCAATATACGCGGTTAATGCACGGAGGGTGGGAATTGTAATTAAAGTTGAGGAGGGTCCAAAGTATTATTTCAGAGATATTACGTGGGTTGGAAATACAAAGTACCCTTCCGATTTTCTAAAGGCTGTGCTGAAAATCAAAAAGGGAGATGTGTATGACAAGACATTGCTTGATAAACGATTGTTGCAGGACGAAAATTCCGTGTCAACACTCTATATGGACGATGGATATCTCTTCTTCAACGTGGAGCCTACTGAGGTGAAAATAGAAAATGATTCTATTGATGTTGAAATGAGAATTTATGAAGGCAAGCAAGCTACAATTAATAAGGTTCTTATTAGCGGGAATACAAAAACCAACGAGCATGTTATTCGTCGAGAAATTTGGACGAAGCCAGGGGAACTTTTTAGCAAGAGCGATATTATGAGAACAAATAGAGAGTTAGCTCAGCTTGGACACTTTGATCCCGAAAAACTAAATGTAATTCCAATGCCAAACCAGGCCGACGGAACTGTCGACTTGAAGTATATTGTTGAGGAAAAGCCAAATGATCAATTGGAAATTTCAGGTGGATGGGGTGCTAACATGTTTGTGGGTACTATCGGAATACGGTTCTCAAACTTTTCCATGCGTCGTATTTTCGATAAAGGTGCATGGCGACCTGTTCCTTCTGGTGATAGCCAATCCCTCGCCATTCGTGCGCAAACAAACGGTTCATACTATAAGGCTTATAGCTTGAGCTTTCAGGAACCATGGTTAGGCGGGAAAAAGCCAACATCGCTTACTGTTTCACTATACCATTCCGTCCAAAATAATAGTAGCTATGTATATCAGGCTGGCACGCAGTACATGAAAGTTAGTGGTGCTGGGCTTGGCCTTGGAAAGCGGTTGAAATGGCCAGACAACTACTTTACCTTGTCGAATGAAGTTAACTACCAAAACTATGATCTTAAAGATTGGTCTGGGTTTATTATAAGCAATGGCTCATCTAATATCATAAGCCTTAAAACAACTTTTGGACGAAATTCAACCGATCAACCAATTTACCCTCGCAGAGGCTCAAATTTCTCCTTGTCAGTTCAGATTACTCCACCATATTCGCTGTTTAATGGGAAGGATTACTCTAACTCTGGAATGACTAATAACGAGAAGTATAAATGGATTGAATATCACAAATGGGATTTCAGGTATCAGTGGTTCAGTTCGTTAGCCGGAAATCTAGTGCTCTATACAAATGCTCAGTTTGGTTACCTAGGGTATTTTAATAAGGATTTGGGATACTCTCCATTTGAAGGTTTTGATGTGGGTGGTGATGGTATGTCGGGATATAATTTGTATGGTAAGGAGACTATCGGCTTACGTGGTTATGAAAATAGTTCGTTAACACCAGTTCATAATGGCGTTCGTATTGCAAACCTCTACAATAAATTTACGGTGGAGCTCAGATACCCACTTGTTCTCTCTCCTTCCTCAACTATTTATGCGCTTACTTTTATTGAGGGTGGTAATGCTTGGTACGATTTTACTGAGTTTAGTCCTTTTGCAATTAAACGTTCAGCTGGTGTTGGAATAAGATTGTTCCTGCCAATGTTGGGACAACTTGGGATAGACTGGGGGTATGGATTTGACACAGTTCCCACCTATCAGGGTGCTGGCGGTTCTAATTTCCACTTTGTTATCGGTATGCCATTCTAAAAAAGTGACATCATGAAAAAAATATTATTAATATCGGTATTCTTTTTTGCCACTATTCTAACTTTTGGTCAGAAATTTGCATTCGTTGATACCGATTATATTTTAAAAAAAATTCCTCAGTTTAGAGCTGCACAGGAACAACTCGATAAGATGGCTGCACAGTATCAGAAGGAGGTTGAAGCACGGTTTACTGCGTTAGACGATATGATAAGATCATATCAGGCTGAGCGGGTTCTGCTTACCCAGGATATGCGTGCAAAGCGAGAACAGGAGGTTACCCAAGCGCAAAAGGATGCACAGGATTTACAGCGTAACTATTTTGGACCCGATGGTGTCCTTTTCAAAAAGAGGGCAGAATTGGTTAAACCTGTTCAAGACCAAGTTTATAATGCTGTTAAAGATTTAGCGGCTGAAGGTGGTTATGCTGCTATTTTTGATGTGGCCAATAACCCTGCAGTTTTATACTCTAACCCAAAGTATGACAAGAGTGATGAAGTACTTCAACGTCTTGGATATAAGTAGATGTTAGATTTTTCTTAAATTTGTAATAAACAAACCCACTAACAAAATGAGAAGACTTATTTTAGCAGTTGCTGTAATGGCATGTTTTTCATTAACGGGAAGCGTTCAGGCTCAGGCTTTTAAGTTCGGACATATCAATGTTCAACAGGTTATTTCTTTAATGCCAGAGAAGGATAGTGCCGAGGTTAAACTTAAAAATTACGGAACAGAACTTTCTGGTGAGTTGGAAACTCTTCAAACCGAGTTCAACAACAAGTATCAAACTTATCTTCAGAAAAAAGATGGGTTGACACCTGCAATTCGTGATGCTAAGGAAAAAGAACTTCAGGATCTTCAACAGCGTATTCAGGAGTTTCAAACAACAGCTCAGGAGGATTACCAAAAGATGCAGTCCGATTTATTTAAGCCTATCTTAGATAAAGCGAACGACGCGATTAAAAAAGTAGCAAAAGTAAATGGCTTTACCTACATTTATGATATTGGTACTCCTGGTATTGTTTACTATTCTGATACCATGAGCATTGATATTACCTCTCTCGTAAAGAAAGAGTTGGGAATTACCAAGTAAACGATATTTTAATCTGTTGAAATGGCCATTCTGGAAGGAGTGGCCCTTTCTTTTTTTGTGTAGAATGGCAAAAATTGGGGTATTCGATTCAGGGGTAGGTGGCCTTTCCGTTTGGAAGGAGATTATTGCCCTTTTGCCTCATGTGAGCACTCTCTATTATGCCGACAATGGGAATTGTCCTTACGGCGAGAAATCTCAAGAAGAGGTGATTCTATTGGCCAACAACGTTACTAAATTTTTGGTAAGTAGGGGTTGTGGTATGGTAGTGGTGGCATGTAATACTGCAACGGCAGCCGCAATTGATTCCCTTCGAAAAATTACTATATCCCTTTTGTTGGGATGGAACCGGCAGTCAAACCAGCTGCCTTAAATTCTGTAAGTGGAGTGATAGGGGTTCTTGCCACCAGCGGTACTTTTAACGGAAGACTTTTTCAGGAGACAAGTAAGCGTTTCGCTTCCGATGTAAAGATGATAATTCAGCCTGGCTATGGGTTGGTTGAATTAGTCGAATCGGGCGATTTTTCCTCAAATAAAGTGTTTGAATTACTGCATCGGTATATCGACCCGATGTTGGATGCGGGTGCCGACCATTTAGTGCTTGGATGCACACACTATCCATTTTTGGAAACGGCTATTCAATTGGTAACGAAAGGGAAGCTAACAATCGTTAATCCTGCTCCGGCAGTTGCTTTGCAGGTACAGCGAATTTACCAGTCGCTAGATCATGCAATTTCTAACGATCAATTTTATCATTTTTTTGCTAGTGGCAATATTGAAACTATGCAAATACTCGTTAATCAAATCACAGGTGAGATGCCTGTGAATGAAAATGTTGAGTTTAGTTTTTTCTGTAATCCGCAAATGGATTGACGATATGGGTTTGCTGATTGATGTATGATGAGAGACTTATTTTTCGTGATGGTATAAAATTCTTATTATGGGGAGTAGAAAGTTATATGTTATTCTCTTATTGGTGCTTACGGTTACAAACACCCTGTTTGCCAAGGAGCTGAAGTACCCAGCTTCTAAGATTTCTACAGAATTAATTAAAAATGCGGACGTTGTAACTAGGGATTATTCTACACGGTTAGTAATTCAAAGTGAGTCAAAAGCCGTTTTGACGGTACACTTAGTGAAGACGATTTTAACTGAGGCAGGAAGAAAACAGGCTTCATTGTTTGAATCATATGACAAGTTTAATAAGCTGTCCATTATTAGTGCAGTGGTTTATAATGAATTTGGTGTTGAAATAAAAAAGATAAAAAATAGCGAGATTAAGGATTTTAATCTTGTTGATGGGTATACTTTGTATGACGACCTTAGAGCAAAGTACGTAAATTACACTGAAAATAAGCTGCCCTATACGGTTGATTATACCTATGAAAAAGAGATGGATGGTTTCGTTGGCTTCCCAACATGGATGCCCGTGGATGATGACCGTCAATCTCTTCAAAGTGCTGAAATGGTTGTTGAAGCACCGTGTAGCTATAAACTTCGTTTTTTGCAATTTAATGTATCTGCCCCCGACTCCTCCACCGATGGTAAGGTAAATCGTTTTAAATGGGGCGTGTCCAACCTATCCGCATTTACCGAGGAGGATATTCTTCCGCCATACTATACCTTTATGCCAACCGTGTTTTTGGCCCCTTCATCTTTCTTTTTCGATAAGTCTTCGGGTGACCTAACAACCTGGGAAAGTTCTGGAAAGTGGATAGGTGATTTGATTGAAGGGCGAGATGTTCTTTCCGCTGCTACTGTTGGCAGGGTTAAGGCCCTCGTTGCTGGAGTAACCGATAAGCGGGAGATTATTAAACGGGTTTATAAGTATATGCAGTCACGAACCCGGTATGTCAGTATTCAGCTAGGAATTGGAGGATTTCAACCTTTTCCTGCCGCTGTTGTTGACGAAACGGGCTATGGCGATTGTAAGGCTCTTACCAACTACACAAAGGCTTTGTTGAATGTTGCCGGTATTAAAGGTTACTATACCGAAATTGGCGTTGCAAGCCATGAAATTACTTTTCCAAATTTTCCTTCTAAAAATCAAACTAACCACGCGGTGCTTTCCATCCCAATGGAAAAGGATACGGTTTGGCTTGAATGCACCGATCAGCGTAACCCTTTTTATTTTGTTCCAACTTGGTTGGTTAACAGGTATGCCTTGATGGTAACAGAAGGAGGGGGAGTGCTTGTAAAAACACCTAGTAGAAAATTTTCGGATAATAGGAAGGAGCGTCGAATTGATGTTGCCGTTGATATGGCCGGCGATGCCTCTTTTGAAGTAAAATCAAAATTCTATGGCAGTCAGGTAGAGAATGTTTTCCCTGAAGCGTGGTATTCTCGTAAGGATCAGGAAGAAGCACTTTACAAGGAATACTCCTTGCCAGGAATTAAAATACTCGATTTTAACATTGCCGTTTCTGAAGGAGACACGTCAACTTCTAGCGGCAGCTATGTAAAGGCTTCGCTGCCAAAACTTGCTTCCAAAACAGGCAACCGTCTTTTTATTCCTGCTGTGCCTGTTAATCCATTTGATAAGATTTTGACCAAGCCCAAAAGTAGAAAATTGGATTTTAAAATTGGCTCAGGTTGGCTCGATCGAGATACCATTGAAATAACCATCCCTGCCGGATTTAAGGTGGAGGCTATGCCTGAAAAGAAATCAATCAACAGTGAATTTGGAACCTATAAAATGTCCTGCGCCAGTAAAGGTTCTAAGTTAATTGTTGTAAGAGAGATGGCGGTTTACAGAAACAGCTACCCCGCTGAAAAATATAGCACCTATGTTGACTTTATAAATTCAGCTTCTAAAGCGGACAGGGCATTGTGTGTAATTATTACAGAATAAGGAACTTGAGGGTGGAGTTAACTCCACCTTTTTTTATTTCTCCTTATACCAGCTCGAATACATGAGGTAATTTTTTGCAATCTTCTGATTGATCTCCTGAGCCTGTGATGGGTCAACCTTCTTTACAAATTTGGCTGGAACACCGGCATAAATACTGCCAGGATCTACCATGGTATTGCTGAGTACTAGAGCATTTGCAGCAATAATTGCACCTTCACCTACCACTGCACCATCCAACACCGTTGCTCCCATCCCAATGAGTGCACCATCTTTAATGGTGGCACCATGGATTGTAACATTATGACCGATAGATACATCGTTGCCTATTAATATTTTCGATTTTTGGTAGAGGCAGTGAAGAACAGCGCCATCTTGTATGTTTACTCTATTGCCAATGGTAATGGTGTTTACGTCGCCACGTAGAACCGTGTTGAACCAGATGCTACAGTCGTTGCCCATTATAACTTCGCCAACAATGGTTGCATTTTCTGCGAGGTAGCAGTTTTCTCCTATTATGGGAGTGTATCCTCTGACTGATTTAATGAGTGCCATTTTTTTTGATTTCAAAGTTAATGGTTGATGTCTTTAATTGTTTGGTAATGTGTTTAACAACATTCTTGGCGAATGGTTCTTACTGTATTTGGCTTAGTAAGCTATAAGTTGTAAACAAGACCATTTAAATCGATTGCAATCTTTCCAAAAAAGTTTGTTTTTGGTGTCGCTTGAATAGTAAAAAGAGTAAATTTGTGAAAAATTTTGTTCACGGGGTTTGTGCATAAAAATATGGAAAATAATACGCTAATGCACATAAGGCAATTTGTTGCGTTATATGCATTATCCATTTATGGAGCAACTTGGTGGACAAGGTAAACTAAAAATAAGTTAGTTATGGACCAAAAAGTTAGTCGGGTTGAAATGGAGGATGTTGTAATTCGCTTTTCTGGAGACTCTGGAGATGGAATGCAACTAACAGGTACCTTGTTTTCTGACACTTCCGCACTTGTTGGAAATGGCGTTTCAACCTTCCCTGATTATCCTGCTGAAATTCGTGCCCCCCAAGGAACTGTTGGTGGTGTTTCCGGATTTCAAGTGCACTTTGGAAGCAGTAAAATGAATACCCCAGGTGACTTTTGTGATGTTCTTGTGGCAATGAACCCTGCTGCTCTCAAAGCAAATTATGTGTGGGTAAAGAAGGGCGGGACCATTATTTTGGATGCTGATACCTTTAATGAAAAGGGACTTGTTAGAGCTGGATACAAAACGTTGGATCCAGTATCGGAACTTAAGTTGGATGACTTCCATTTGATCTTTGCGAATATTACTTCCCTTACCAAGGAGAGTCTTAAGGAGAGTGAGATGGACAATAAGAGCATCATCCGTTGTAAAAACATGTTTACTCTGGGCATGGTGTTCAATATGTTCGACAGACCGATGCATCACACCGAAGAGTATCTTGCGAAGAAATTTGCGAAGAAACCTGGCTTAGTAGAAGCTAATAAAAAGGTTTTAAAAGATGGGTATAACTATGCTGGTAACATTCATGCTATGCCTAATCGATATCGCGTTGAAGCTGCCACTAGAGAAAATGGCATTTATAGGAATATTAATGGTAATACAGCTACTGCATGGGGCCTTATTGCTGCTTCCGAAAAGTCGGGTTTGCCGCTGTTCTGTGGTTCATATCCAATCACACCTGCAACAGAAATATTCATTGAACTTGCACGGAGAAAGGATCTTGGAGTAAAAACATTGCAGGCTGAGGATGAAATTGCTGGAATTTGCACTTCTATAGGTGCTTCGTTTGCTGGCAACTTTGCCGTTACCACTACCTCTGGTCCTGGTCTTTCCCTGAAATCGGAGGCCATTGGGCTTGCTGTTATGGCTGAATTACCGTTAGTTATTGTTGACGTTCAGCGTGGAGGCCCTTCCACTGGATTGCCTACTAAAACAGAACAAAGTGACTTGTTTCAAGCACTTTGGGGTCGGAATGGAGAATGTCCAATGATAGTACTTTCCGCCAGCACACCATCTAACTGTTTCGATTATGCTTTTATGGCAGGGAAACTAGCCATTGAGCACATGACTCCGGTAATGTTGCTTACTGATGGATTTATTGCCAACGGTTCACAGCCTTGGAGAATCCCAAGTATGAGCAGTTATCCGGCAATAAATCCTCCAATTGTGAAAGAGGGTACGGAGGGATATTATCCTTATAAACGAGATCCTGAATCTCTTGCCCGAGGATGGGCTTTGCCTGGCACACCTGGCTTGGAACATCGCATTGGAGGCTTGGAGAAGGACTCCCTTAAGGGGTCAGTTTCCCACGAACCGAAGAACCACCAAAAGATGGTGAATACACGTGCCGAAAAGGTGGCACGAGTTCAGAACTACATTCCCGAGCAGGAATTGGTTGGAGACCAGGAGGGTGATCTTTTGGTAATAGGATGGGGTGGAACCTATGGCCACTTAGTTAGCGCTGTAAATTTAATGCGTGCCGAGGGTAAAAAAATTAGCCTTTGCCATATTCACTATCTAAATCCATTTCCAAAAAATATCGGAGAGGTTTTTAGCAGGTTTAAAAATTTGGTTGTTTGCGAACTAAATATGGGCCAGTTGGCTAACTATCTTAGAATGAGTTATCAAAAGTTCGACTACAAGCAGATGAATAAGGTCGAAGGGCTTCCTTTTACGGTGACCGAATTAACTGATAAGTTTAATGAAATTTTGGAGGGCAAGTAATCATGGTAGATTTTAAATCACTAACACCTCAAGATTTTAAGAGTGATCAGGAAGTTAAATGGTGTCCCGGTTGCGGCGATCATGCCGTTCTGAGTTCAGTTCAGAAAGCTTTACCTGAAGTTTCAGCAGAACTTGAATATGTTAAGGAACGCTATGTATTTGTATCTGGAATAGGTTGCTCTTCACGTTTCCCTTATTACATGAACACCTATGGGTTTCATGGAATACATGGTCGTGCATCTGCTATTGCCACAGGAATCAAGGTGGCTAATCCCACTTTAAGCGTTTGGCAGATTACGGGCGACGGTGATGCTCTTGCGATTGGTGGAAACCACTTTATCCATGCTGTTCGACGTAACATCGACATCAATATTTTGCTGTTCAACAACGAGATTTATGGATTAACAAAAGGTCAGTATTCTCCAACTTCGAAACTGGGCTCTATAACTAAAACATCTCCATACGGAACGGTTGAACATCCTTTTCGCCCCGGCGAATTGGTGATTGGAGCCCAGGGGAAATTCTTCGCTCGGACAATCGATGTGGAGGTTAAGCTGACTTCTGAAATTCTCGTAGAAGCTGCAAAACATGACGGTACATCCGTAGTTGAAATTCTACAGAATTGCGTGATTTATAATGATCGTACCCATGCAAACATTACCGATCGTGAGTTTAGAGATGATCGGATTATTGTGTTGCGTCATGGCGAAAAGATGATTTTTGGAAAAAAACGCGACAAGGGTCTTGTTCTCGATGGACAAGGGCTTAGGCTTAAGGTTGTGACCATTGGTCAGGATGGTTACACGCTCGATGATGTGCTTGTTCATGATGAAACTAACCCCAATCCAGGCTTGCACATGATGTTGGTAAATATGGAATATCCTGAATATCCAGTGGCCATGGGAGTTATTCGTATGGTGAAAGATTCTACTTACGACGACAACGTTCGTGACCAAGTAATAGAGGTGCAGAATAAAGCAAAAATCCATAGTATGGATGAACTTCTGCATAGCGGAGAAACTTGGGAGGTTAAGTAAACATAGGATAAATGAAAATATAGAGGGCCCATTTTGGGCCCTCTTTGCATTCTTGCCCTTTTGTAAAATTGTTATCTTTAGCGGGAATATTAACAGAATTGTCTCATGGCTCCATACAGCAGCTTCTTCCAAAATATAAATCTTGATTTTAGCGATACACAATTTGATCTTCTTATGCAGAAGAGAATTCATAAGGTATTGCTAATTTGCTCCAGCTACGATGCTTTCATGCTGGAAGAGGATGGCAGAATTGATGAACTTATTTTTAACGAATATGTTTCTCATAACTTACGATATCCACCATCATTTGTAAGAGTAAATTCCGCACCCCAGGCATTAGAAATTTTGTCTAGTGAGCCTATCGATTTGGTAATTTCGATGTTGAATATCGGCGAAATTGATACCTTCGAAATGGCAAAACGAATGAAATCAATTTGTCCAGATGTTCCAATTGCCGTCCTTACTCATTTCTCTCGCGAAGTCTCCTTGAAGCTGCAAAAGGAAGATTTAAGTGCTGTTGATTTTGTCTTTTCTTGGTTGGGGAATTCTGAATTATTGCTGTCCATCATAAAACTCATTGAAGATAGAATGAATGCCGAGCACGATGTGCTTGAGGTGGGGGTTCAAACTATTCTTTTAGTGGAAGATTCGATCCGATACTATTCGTCATACCTTCCACATATATATAAGGTTGTGCTTCAGCAATCGAAAATGTTTATGCGTGAAGCACTCAATGAGCAGCAGCAAATGCTCCGTATGCGTGGTCGTCCAAAAATATTACTTGCGACCAATCTTGAGGAGGCTACTGAACTTTATAATAAATATAAAGACCATTTGCTGGGAGTAATTAGTGATATTACTTATAAGAAAACAAGAAACAATAAAACCAAAACCAAGGCGGGGTTTGAACTTTGCAAATTAGTGCGAGCAGATGATCCTCATATGCCGTTTATCCTACAATCGTCTGATAAGGCAAATCGTAAAAATGCCGAAGAACTTGGTGTTGGGTTTATTTATAAGTATTCCAAAACACTATATATCGAACTTCGCGATTTTATAGTGAGCCAGTTTGCTTTTGGTGATTTTATTTTTCGAGATCCCGATACTTTACAGGAAGTTGGTCGAGCAAAAAGTTTGGAGGCAATGCAGGAGGTAATTCTTACTATCCCAGATAAATCATTGTTCTACCATGCTAGCAAGAACCATATTTCTAAGTGGTTGTTTGCAAGGGCATTGTTTCCTATTGCTGAGGTGTTTAAGCGGCTCAGCCCAGAAGACTTTAAAGATTTAGCCCAAGTTAGAAGGTATATCCATCAGGCAATCTCAAACTTTCGACTTGCAACAGGACGAGGAGTTATTGCGAAATTCGACAGAGCAACCTACAATAAGTATCTTATTTTTGCTCGGATTGGGGAGGGATCACTGGGCGGAAAAGCCCGGGGATTGGCTTTTATTAATAGTATTCTTAACAAATATAAACTCTTCGATAAGTATCCGGATGTGGTGGTGACCATACCTAGAACGGTGGTGTTGTCAACGGAGATTTTTGATGAATTTATGGATAATAATGCTCTATATGGGGTTGCGTTATCCGATATCTCTGATGATGAAATATTAAGAAGATTTCTTGATTGTCCACTTCCAGAAAGAGTTATTCCCGATCTTCAAACCTTCATCCGTATAGTGGCTAATCCAATTGCTGTTCGATCGTCAAGTAAATTGGAAGATTCCTATTATCAACCGTTTGCCGGGATTTATTCAACTTATATGATTCCCCGCGTTGCCGATGACAGAAGGGTATTCCTTCTTCTTTGCCAAGCCATTAAAAGCGTTTATGCTTCAGTATTTTATAAAAGTAGCAAGGCATATATTAGCGCCACCTCAAATGTTATTGATGAGGAGAAAATGGGAATAGTATTACAAGAGGTCTGTGGAAATCAGCATGGAGATATTTTTTATCCCACAATATCGGGAGTGGCAAGGTCAGTTAATTTCTATCCTATCGGGAATGAAAGGCCTGAGCATGGAATTGCCAGTATTGCATATGGCTTAGGTAAATTGATTGTTGATGGTGGTATGGCACTTCGGTTTTCTCCTCGCTTTCCTAAAAAGGTTCTGCAGCTTAGTACTCCACAGATGGCGATGAGGGATACACAGAAAATTTATTATGGACTTGATTTATCACCAGAAACTTTTGTTCCATCCACCGATGATGGCGTTAACTTGCGAAAGATGGAACTTGCAGATGCGCCGGTATCGAGCATTGGGCTTGTGGCCTCCACCTATGAATACGAAACGGGCTCAATACGAGATGGCCTTTTCGGGAAAGGCCCACGAGTATTAACTTTTTCCAATGTTCTTAAGCATAATACTTTTCCGTTAGCTGGAATTTTAAAAGATCTCCTTGAAATTGGGCAGCTGGAAATGAATAATTCCATCGAAATTGAGTTTGCTGTAAACATGGAGCTGGGGAAGGAGCATCCAATGGTTTTTAATTTTCTCCAAATCCGTCCAGTTGTCGAAAGCGAACAGATAGAAGAATTTAAATGGGATAACGTGGATGTTTCAACGGCATTAATATATTCAGAATCCGCTTTAGGGAATGGTAGAATCGAAAATATCCGAGATATAATTTACGTAAAACCAGATGCCTTTGATCCAGGAAAATCGAATGATATTGCTGCTGAAATGGAAACTCTCAATCAACAATATGGAAAGTTAAAACGGAATTATGTTTTAATTGGTCCGGGACGATGGGGCAGTAGCGATCCTTGGCTTGGTATACCGGTAAAGTGGCCACAAATTTCAGAGGCCCGTGTAATTGTAGAGGCAGGCCAAAAGATTTCGTGTCGATCCAAGTCAGGGAACACACTTTTTCCAAAATCTCACCTCTTTTGGTGTTGGCTACTTAACAATCAATCCTTTTTTAGGAGATGGAATTTTAGATTATGCCTGCTTGGAAGAGATGAAGTCGGTTTATGAATCTAAATTTATTCGGTGTGTGAGATTTGGTAAGCCTTTAAGCGTTGTAATCGATGGAAAAAATAGTCGTGGGGTGGTGATTAAAGATGGAATTTTTGAAAAATTTGCTAAATAGTATTCTTTAACATGACTATTTGTTTTGATAAATCATTAATAAGAACCTAAATTTACAGTGTAATCGTAAGTGATAAATCGTTTGCGCTTACATAAATTAATCGTTTGATACCAGAATTATAAAAACCTTTTAGCGATGAATGTACAGAAGTTAATGGCGGAGCTTGAAAAAAAGCATCCAGGCGAAAGAGAATACCTCCAAGCTGTGCACGAGGTGTTGGAATCTATTGAAGAAGTTTACAACCAGCATCCAGAGTTTGAGTCCGCTAAGATTATTGAACGGCTCGTTGAACCTGACAGAATCTTTACCTTTAAGGTACCGTGGGTTGATGATGAAGGAAATGTTCATGTTAACCTAGCTTATCGTATTCAGTTTAACAACGCTATTGGACCTTATAAAGGTGGTTTGAGATTTCACCCAAGTGTAAATCTTAGCATCTTGAAGTTCTTAGGTTTTGAGCAAATTTTCAAAAATTCACTTACTACATTGCCTATGGGTGGTGGAAAGGTGGTTCAGACTTCAATCCAAAAGGGAAAAGCGATGCTGAAGTAATGCGCTTCTGCCAAGGCTTTATGACCGAACTATGGAGACATATTGGTCCTGAAACTGACGTTCCTGCTGGTGATATCGGTGTTGGTGGTCGTGAAATTGGCTTCCTATACGGTATGTATCGCAAATTGGCTCGCGAAAATACAGGCGTTCTGACTGGTAAGGGGCTCACTTTTGGTGGTTCTCTTGTTCGTCCAGAAGCTACTGGTTTTGGTGCTACCTATTTTGCAAAGGAGATGCTCGCTACCAAGGGTACCGATTTTAAAGGTAAAAGAGTTGCAATTTCCGGTTTTGGTAACGTAGCTTGGGGCGCTTGCCGCAAGGTTACTGAACTTGGTGGTAAGGTTGTTACTATCTCAGGACCTGATGGCTATATTTATGATGAGGCTGGCTTAAGTAATGAGAAAATTGACTTCCTACTTGAACTTCGTGCATCAAATCAAGATATCGTTGCTCCTTATGCTAAGAAGTTTGCTGGTTCTAAATTTGTTAGTGGCAAAAGACCTTGGGAAGTTAAGGTTGACGTAGCTATGCCTTGCGCAACTCAAAATGAGCTTGGTAAGGAAGATGCTGAATTGCTTATTAAGAATGGTACCGTTTGCGTTGCTGAAGGTGCAAACATGCCTTGCACTCCTGATGCTATTGCTGCTTTCCATAAGGCAAAAATTCTTTTTGCCCCTGGTAAGGCTGTAAATGCTGGTGGTGTTGCAACTTCTGGTTTGGAAATGAGCCAAAATAGCATGAAGCTAAGTTGGTCGAGTGAAGAAGTTGATACTCGGTTACACCAAATTATGAAGAGTATTCACGCTGCCTGTGTTCAATATGGCAAGTGTAAAGATGGCTATGTTGATTATGTAAAGGGTGCCAATGTTGCTGGATTTATGAAGGTTGCTAAGGCTATGCTTGAGCAAGGCGTAATCTAGTTGTCTTCGTCTAATATTTTAAAGGGGGGCGTTTCGCCCCTTTTTTTTTGTAAGGTTGGTTGAACACCTTCTGGAATTTAGTTGTTATGTTGCCAAAAATGTGAATATGGAAACAGTAAGGACAAAGTATATAGGAGAATTGAGAACAGAAGCATTACATGTTCGTTCAGGTAATAGAATCATAACCGATGCACCGGTAGACAATCAAGGACGTGGTGAGTTCTTCTCCCCAACTGATCTTCTCGCTACATCTTTAGGTAGCTGCATGCTTACTATCATGGGAATATCAGCGCGCACTCATGGTTTTAATATTGATGGTACCGATGTTAAAATAACCAAAATAATGGGGACTAACCCACGGAGAGTTTTAGAAATAGTTGTGGAACTAACTTTCCCTCACAACAACTATTCCGCAAAAGAGCGGAAATTACTCGAACTGGCTTCCAAGGAGTGTCCTGTGGCAAACAGTTTGCATCCAGACCTAAAACAGAACATCATTTTTAAATTTAAGGAATAAAAAAGGCGGAAATTTCCGCCTTTTTTATTAGAGTGATTGGATGCTCTCGGCCTCCACATTTTCTATTTTTTTCACCAATCCCTGTAGAACGTTTCCTGGCCCAAGTTCGATAAAGTAGGTTGCACCATTGGCAACCATATTCTTTACGATTTGTGTCCATCGAACGGGTGCTGTTAGCTGAGCTATTAAATTTTTCTTAATTATTTCAGGGTCTGTAACAGCTTGGGCGGTTACATTTTGGTAGATTGGGCAAATAGGTTTTTTAAATTTAGTTGCCTTTATTGCGTCTTCTAATTCTTTGCGAGCTGGTTCCATTAGAGGTGAGTGAAATGCACCACCAACTTTAAGGGGAATTGCTCTTTTCGCTCCAGCCTCCTTCATTTTTTCACATGCAATTTCAATTCCTTTTATAGAGCCTGAAATTACTAATTGCCCTGGGCTATTGTAGTTTGCTGGCACTACCACATCGTCTATTGAGCTGCATATTTGCTCAACTTTTTCGTCTTGTAATCCAAGGATTGCGGCCATGGTGGAAGGCTCTTTTTCACAAGCTTTTTGCATAGCCATTGCCCGTTTGGAAACAAGCCGAAGTCCATCTTCGAAGGTAAGAGCTCCAGCTGCGACTAATGCGGAAAACTCTCCCAGCGAATGTCCAGCTACCATCTCGGGCTTGAATTTGTCACCTAACGATTTAGCTAGAATAACGGAGTGTAGAAAAATTGCAGGTTGGGTTACTTTTGTTTGTCTCAAATCCTCATCCGTTCCTGCAAACATTAAATCGGTAATACGAAAACCTAGAATTTTGTTTGCTTGTTCAAAAAGTTCTTTAGCGGCAGGCATGCCTTCGTAAAGATCTTTTCCCATGCCAACAAACTGTGCACCCTGACCGGGAAATATATATGCCTTCATAGCTATTAAATTGGTTAATCGACAAAAGTAATACAAATTCTAAATTGCCCTATTTCTTGATTCTACATTATCGTAAATTAACGACGAACTATAAAAGGAAGTTTTCTATGAAGGGTATAGTAACTTTTTTATTGAGTTTTCTGATATCGTGGGGATCGTACGGACAGTTGGTGACGATTGGGAAAAAAGAGTTTGGCTATTTTTATTTTGGTCCTAAAGTTGGTCTTACGTTATCGAAGATATCCAATACTTCAAACTCTTTGGGTGGTTCTTCTGTGTTTAGAACGGGATTTGAACTTGGCGTTTTCTGGCAAATTGGGGATTAATGAAAAATGGGCATTGCAACCTGAACTGATGTTTGTAAAGAAGGGTGTTACGGTTGAAAGTGGCATCTTCGAGAGCAATTACAAAACTAGCTATATTGGAATTCCAATTTTAGTTCAGTATTCGCTCATGTCCATTGGTGTTACTCGAATTCACCTTGAAGGTGGTGGTGTTGTAAATGTGCGAACAAGTGGAACGGCTGAACTCAATAGTGCAGCGGTTGGGCAATCCTACGAAGTTAATCTTGACAATTCCAGTTGGCGCAGTATGGATTATGGCGTTGTAATTGGTGCTGGTGCTGAGTGGCCTCGAAAATTAGGCATCTGGGTATTCGAACTGCACTACGATTATGGCTTTATGGATGTTTATAAGGATGATTCCGAGTTTTAATGCGAATAGAACTGTTGGATTCTCCTTGATATACCTTTACGATTTTATTGATTTTTACAAACGACTGAGCGGTAACCTGAAGAGCAAAGGTGGAAAAATTGCCCCATGAGGGGATAGATTAGGTTTAGGGCTAGAAGGAGAAAGGGGAACCGATTATTTTGGTTCCCCTTCTTAATGCTGGAAATTGTGGCTTTTCTTAGTGGAGCTTAAGTCCAATAAGGTGGATAAACTCTTCCCTCGTTTTGTTCTGGGTGAGAAAGGCTCCTGTAAATGCAGAGGTAGTGGTTACTGAGTTTTGCTTTTGGACTCCTCGCATTTGCATGCACATGTGACTAGCCTCAATAACAACCGCAACACCAAGAGGATGTAGCGTTTCTTGAATAGAGTCTCTTATTTGAACAGTGAGACGTTCTTGCACTTGAAGCCTTCTAGCAAATGCTTCAACCACCCTTGCTATTTTACTTAAACCGGTGATGTATCCATTGGGAATATAGGCAACATGCGCCTTCCCGTAAAAAGGTATCATGTGGTGTTCACACATTGAGTATAGTTCTATGTCTTTTACCAGAACCATTTGCTGATAATCTTCCTTAAATTTTGCTTTGTTAATCAACTCCTTGGGATCGGTGTTGTAACCCTGCATTAAAAATTGTATGGCTTTGGCAACCCTTTCAGGCGTGTTTAATAAACCTTCACGATCTGGATTCTCCCCAATCAATTGGAGTATCGCTTTATAGTGCTCCGCTAAGAGTTCGGTTTTTTCTGTATTCCAACGTTCAATTTTTGCATAGCCATCATTTTCATTGATTATGGCCCCGCTATTTATCGTTTCCATTTTTTGATATTTAGTTTCCGTAATATTCAGCCCAATTGTTTTCAGTTTCCTGAACTTTTACACAATATAAAATAGCACTTTTCTCTTGAACTTTAGGCTCAAGGACCTCCCAAATGGCAATTGCCAAACTTTCAGTTGAGGCAATTCTACCCTTCATGAAGTCTACCTCTACATTCATGTTTTTGTGATCAATTTTTTCAACCACTTCTTCACGGATTATCTCACTGAGGTCTTTTAAATTCATTACATAGCCCACCTGAGGATTAAAAATTCCCTTGACCGTAACAAAAAGAATATAGTTGTGTCCATGCCAGTTTGGGTTGGAGCATTTTCCATAGACTTCCAAATTCTTTTCATCTGAAAAGTCTGATCGAAACAGACGGTGCGCTGCATTAAATCTTTCTCTCCGAGTAATAAAACCTCTTGCATGTTGTTTAGTCTTGCTTAACTAATTATAAACATATCAACCGTAGAAAGCTTAATTTGTTCTAAATTTTTCGATCAAGTGTTGTAATCCGATTAAAAGTGAAAACAATGGCTAAAATAGTTCTTTTGTTTTCATTACTGCGAATTATTTAGTGCATTTATGGATAGTATTGTGATATTGTTTGATGCGAATGGATATTGG
>Ga0268359_12410_pt1 | contig 81936 bp, 78 predicted proteins | sample BioMet11_FD_194416 | JGI IMG/M metagenome (GOLD analysis project Ga0268359, IMG submission 194416) | Sewage microbial communities from Oakland, California, United States - Biofuel 11 (PacBio Assembly) | ecosystem: Engineered > Wastewater > Sewage > Unclassified | place: USA: California | collected...
GCCGAGGCCAAGGTGATGGACGCCGTGGACGGGCTGCTGGCCCAGATGGGCTGGTTCGTCGGCGGCGGTGTCCTGCTGGTCATCCTGCTGGCCTATCCCACCTCCCGGATGGTGACCCGGCCGGTGCTCGATCTGGCGACGGCCGCCGGGAAGCTCGCCAAGGGCGATTTTTCGGCCCGGGCCGCCGAGCACGGCCGGGACGAGCTGGGCGATCTGGCCCGATCCTTCAATGATATGGCGCCCCATCTCCTGGAACGCATCAAGCTCAAAAACGACATGTCCCTGGCCATGGAAGTGCAGCAGAATCTGCTGCCGCGCCGGCCACCGAGCATCAAGGGCCTCGATGTGGCGGCCATGAGCCTGTATTGCGACGAGACCGGCGGGGATTACTTCGATTTTCTGGAATTTTCCCAGGATGATGGGGCGCACGCCGATATCGTGGTCGGCGACGTCACCGGGCATGGCGTGTCGGCGGCGCTGTTCATGGCCACCGGGCGGGCGCTGTTGCGCGGCCGGGCCATGGACGTGCCGGGGCCGGCCTTGCTTTTGACCGAGGTCAACCGGCTGCTCTGCCAGGACACCCAGCTGTCCGGGCGCTTCATCACCTTGTTTTTCCTGCGAATCGATCAGGGAGCCCACGAGATCGTCTGGTGCCGGGCCGGCCACGATCCCGGGTTGCTCTACAATCCCCAAACCGGCCTCTTCGAGAGCCTGATGGGCTCGGGTATTCCCCTGGGCGTCACCCCGGACTGGACCTATTCCGAGAACCGGCGGCCCTGGCTCAAGCCCGGCGAGGTGCTCGTGCTCTATACCGACGGCATCCACGAGGCCAGAAACGCCGCCGACGTCATGTACGGGCGGGACCGCCTCATGCGGGTGGTCTCCGCCAACGCCGGTTCCCCGGCCTCGACCGTGGTCAACGCCCTGGTGGCCGATTTGCGGGAATTCAAGAACGGCCTGCCCCTGGAAGACGATGTGACCCTGGTCGTCATCCGCGCCGACGACGCGTAACGCGGGGCGCCGCCCCGGACCCTGCTTTTTTTGTCCCCCGACACATGGTTCGGGGGACTTTTTTTGGCCAATTGCCCGGTGCGAGGGAGTCCGGGGGGCATCATGCCTCCCGGCCGCCGGAGGCATCCTCGTCGTTTCCTTGCCTATTTCGCCTGTGCCGGCGTGGGCGCAAGCGTGGGCGTGAGCGCCGGGGCGGGGTGGGCGCGGGGGAGGCTGATCTGGCGGATGATGGCGACGACCTTGGCCTGTTCCTCCTCGAAGGGGAGGCGCTTTTTCTTGTTGCCGCCGGAGCGGATGTAATCGGCCAGGGTGTTGATGGCGCTGCGTTGGGTTTCGTAGAAGCCGATGAGCATGGCGAGGTCTTTTCTCTCCTCGCCGGCGAGCTGTCCCATGAGGTGGTTGTTGAAGGCGGACAGCACCAGGTCCACGTAGTGTCTGGCCGCGGCCAGGGCGGCCAGGGCGCCGTCCCTGTTGAGGCTGCGCTTGTCGAAGCGGGCGGCGATACCTTCGAGATTTTCGTGGCCGATGACCAGGCCCTGGCCGGCGAGCAGGCCGATGGTCTGGAGGAAGACGTCGCGGGATGGCGCGGTCTGCGCCTGTCCCGGGACCGATCCGCCGACGAGTACGGCTGCCGCGACGAGAAATCCCCAAAGCCAATGTGCCCGCATGGTGCCCCTCCGTGGAGGCACTATAGCCCGGCGTCGCACAAAGGGAAACCCGCGCGCCGCCGTGGCGTCGTCAGGGGAGGCTAGCGGCCGAGATCGATCCGGCCGGTCTTTTCGAGCTGGCGCAGGGGCGGGCGCAGGCGCGTGGTGGCCATGCGGGCGGGTGGCGCGTCATGGAAGGCGACCAGGATCATGCCGCAGAATTTTTCGCCCCGGTAGACCTCCACGCGATAGATGCTGCCGGCCTTGTCCACGGAATAGGACGGCTGGATGTCGCGCTGGGTCATGTCGAGGCCGGCCTCGCTCACCAGGCCGGGACGGGAAAAGCCGATGATGTTGACCCGATAGTCCTGGGGCAGGGGCTCGACGCGGAAGGTCCGGGCCACCGGCACCATGGAGCCGAAGGGCACGTCGCGCCGGTTGCCGTCGATGGCCATGCGGACGTGGTCGATGGAGGAATCGAATTCGCGGTATTCGGGATCGAGCTGGGTGACGTTGGTGTTGCCGAAATAGACCTGCAAGCCCTTGTCGGCGCTGACCAGGGCCATGATGGGGCTGCCGGGCCGATACTCCACGGCGCTGTCCTTTTTGAGGGGGATGTAGTTGAGGCGGCTGCGGGCGTTGCGCAGGTCGAGGAAAATCCTGTTGTCGAAAAACGACATGGCCAGGTTTTCCTGCAGGGCCTCGGCCACGTGCGGGGCACTCAGGTCGAAGGTGCGCTCGAAGGTGATGCCGAAGGAGTGGAGAAAGGATTCGATCACGCGCAGATGGTAGTAGGTGCGCAGGGGCGGCGGCAGGTTCTTGCTGCCCTCGATGCCGAAGGCCGGCTTGCCCTGGCCGATGGCGAAGTAGGTCAGCGTCTTGGACATTTCCCGAGCGGTTTCGTTGTCCAGGTCGTGGGTATGGGTGTCCTTCACGTGATAGGCGTGGATGGGCTCGTAGAGATGGGCGTTGGCCGCGTCCGCCGCCCGTACGGCCAGTTCCCGGAGGTTGCCGAACTTCTTGGCGGCGATGTCGTCCTGGTCGATGATGACCGACTGGCCCCAGCGCAGGGGGCATTGCCATTCCGAGACGAAGGACGGGCTGTAGTAGCCCCAGCCGTCGTGCAGGTGGAGCACCGCGTCCACCTTGGGGTTGGTGATGATGGCCTTGATTTTCTGGATGGCGGCGTATTGCGGGTCGCTCGGGTCGAGTTCGGCGAACTTGCGGTTCATGTCGCCGTAGACGCCCGGGAACAGCGGATGATGCTCAAGAAATTGAGGTTGGGCACCACCCAGACGGCGCCGGAGGTGATTTTGTAATGGGAGATGAGCAGGGCGGCCGCCGAGAAGCCGCCGGGCTCGTCGCCCTGGACGCCGCCCACCACCAGGATGGTGGGACCGGGACGGCCGGAGTCGAGTTTGTGCAGGGTGAAGTCGAGATTGGCGCCGGCATGGGCGGTCGCGGCCATGGTCAGGAGCAGGAGCGCGGTCAGGGCGTAACGCATGGGACCTCGAAAAGGCGTTGGCAGTCTGCCACGTCGCACCGGGACGCGACGACAGCCACCATAGCCGCAACGGCGTCGAAAGTCACCCCGCCGCTTGGGGAATCCCCGGCCGGGCGACGGTTTTTCACAGACCCTCGGCGCGGGCCATGGCCTCGCCGGCGGCGTCGGTCTTGCCCTGGGCCGTCAGGGCCCGGGCCAGTTCCTTCCAGAATTCCTGGCGATCCGGGCGCAGGGCCACGCTTTGCCGGGCCATGGCCTCGGCAATGGCCGGGTCCTCGCCCTCTTCCAGATAGAGCCGGGCCATCAGATGCAGGGAAAAGGCGTCCTTGGGATCGTGGAGCAGGGCCTGGTGCAGGTATTCCCGGGCCTCCTCCAGCCGGTGGCGCTTGAAGGCCAGCCGGGCCAGGTGGCGCAGGGTGAGGGCCGGGCCGTTCGGCGCCTTGCAGGCCCGTTTGTAGTACTTGAGGGCGGCGGCATAGCGCTTGGCTTCCTCGGCCATGCGGCCCAGGCGCAACAGGCTGTAGACGTGGTCCGGATTGGCCCGGAGGCATTTTTGGAAGGCGCTGCGGGCCGAGGCGTTTTCGCCCATCCGCCGGCGCACGCAGCCCAGGTTGTAGAGGGCCATGGTGTTTTTGGCATCCCGGGCGATGACCCGCTCGAATTCGGATTGGGCCTGGGGCAGCCGGCCCAGCTTGGCCAGGCAGATGCCGAGCGAATTGCGGGCCAGGGCGTTGTCCTCGTCGGCCAGGAGGGCCTGCTTGTATTCCCCCATGGCCGCGTAGATGTCGCCGTGGGCGAAGAGCCGGTCGCCGCTGACGGTTAAGGACAGGGAGTCGAAATTGGCCACCCGGGGGCCGCGCGGCAGGAGCAGGGCGTGGTCCAGGGCCTTGCGGCAGTTTTCCAGGACGTCGGCCCGGGAGTAGTCCAGGAAGGGGTAGCCGGCCAGGCCGACGGCCGCTTCCATGGACAGGTGGTTTTGCAGGGCGTCGATCAGGCTTTCGGCGGCATCGCCCAGGCTGTCCGGGGCGCGGTCGGGCAGGTAGAAGATCAGGCCGGCGGAACTGAAGCGGCCGCCCTGCACCTCCTGGCCGAGCGCCTGCCGGCAGGTGGCCGCCGCCTCGGCCATGGTGGCCGCCTCGGCCGGCCGGCCGGTCCGGCCCTCCTGGGCCGTGTCCGGCAACCGGACGAGCAGCAGGGAGAAGGCCGTGTGCTTTTCCCGGTCCGCCGCCACCATCCGCAGAAAATCCCGGCGGCTGTAGAGGCCGGAGATGGCGTCGCGGCGGGGCGGATCGGCCTCGCAGGCGGCTTCGCCGGCTGCCTGGTCCTCCTCCGGGGCCAGCAGCAGCCGGTCGCCCGGCTCGATGGGCCAGGCCGGGTCGGTCGTCTGGCAGATTTCGGCGAAGGCCATCTCGTCGCGGACCTCCATGAGGACGATTTCACCTTTTATCATGGTGGGATAACGTCCGCTCACGCGCTCGCCGTCGGTGCGGCGGATGTCGGCCGCTCCCTCGTAGCGCGGCGACCAGACCAGGAAGCGCTGGCCCGCCTCGGCGTCCACGCCGCGGCCGAGGCTCACCGAAACCCGCGACAGGGGCAGGGTCTCCAGGACCACGCCGCCCTCGGCCAGGATGCGGTGGTAGGGCATGATCTGGTCCCGGCCCAGGTCCTTGGCCACGGCCAGGGCCTTCTGGGCCCGGCGGGCCAGCAGGCGCGACTGCTCGACCGGCGGGGCCACGAACTGGCCGCCCCGCATGTCCTGGGGATAGACGGCGTAGCCGGCGCTGGCCGTCAGGGTGAGGGCTTCGCCCGTGGCCGGGATGGGAAAGGAGGCCTGGGCCAGGGCGCGGCGAAAGGCGTCGGCCAGCTCCCGGCAGCGGGCCGCCGAGGCCCCCGGCACGAACAGGGCGAACAGATCGTCGTGGAGCCGGGCCGCCACCGCGCCTTCCGGCCGGATGCCCTCCAGGGTTTCGCCCACCCGGGCCAGGGTGGCCTCGGAGAGCACGAAACCGTATTGCCCGGCCACCCGGCTGAAATAGTCGAGATCGAAGATGAGCAGGCCGAAACAGCCGCGCAGTCCCGACAGGCCCGGATCGATGAGGCTGGCCGAGCCGGGCAGGATGCGATCCTGGACCAGCTCGATTTCGTGCTCGATGGTGGAAAGCAGGGCGTGGCCCGTGGACAGGCCCGTGATCGGGTCGGAGACCGCGATCTTGGTCAGCAGCAGTTGGCTGAGGGCCATGGTGCCATATGGGGGAGCAGGCCAAGCATGGTGCGCGGGGCGGGCAGGGCGGCCCCCTTGGCGATAAAGACACCGAGCAGCCGGCCTTCGAGCACCAGCGGGACCATGATCCGTTTCTCCTTGGGGAGATGCACGGCCGTATTCAGGGCGGTACCGAACGAGGCGACCAGGGCGTCGTTGTCCGGCCGGGGGAAATACAGGCTGTAGGATTTGAAGGAGAAGAAACGGGCGAAGGCGTCCTTGAGAAAAAGTTCGTTGCGTATGAGATCCTGCTGGCTCAGTCGCGCCCGAAGCATTGGTTCCCCCTGCGTGCCGTCTGTCTGGCCCACCCCTGTACCGTTGAAAAAACCGGAAAACAAGCATCACGGCCTTGCCCGCTGCCCATCTGCTGACGTAGCCTGCCGCAAGTGTCGTGGGCGGCTTCTCGCCCGGACGTACCAGCCTGACGGAGCGTGCATGGACATTACGACGTTTCCCCTCGGCCCCCTGGACAGCAATTGTTATCTGCTTGCCGGCGACACGGAAGCCGTGGTCATCGACGTGGGCGGCGATCCGGTCGGCGTGCTGGCGGCGTTGCGCACCCGCCGGCTGCCCCTGCGGACCATCCTGCTGACGCATCTGCACTGCGACCATCTGTTCGGCGTGGCCGCCCTGTCCGAAGCCACCGGGGCCACGGTCCTGGCCGGCGGCGAGGATGCCGGGCTCATGGACATCGAAGCGGGCGGCGGCGGGCTGATGGGGATGCCCATGGTGCCGCCCTTTGCCTGGAAGCCCCTCGATCCGGGCGAAATGACCCTGCTCGGCCAGCCCTGCCAGGTGTTGCCTACCCCGGGCCATTCCCCGGGGGGACGATCCTTTTATTTCCCCCAGGCCAAGGCGGTGTTCGTGGGCGATCTGCTCTTTTTCCACTCCATCGGCCCGCACGGACCTGCCCGGCGGCAGCCTCGACGCCCTGCTGTCCTCGGTGACCGGCCGGATTCTCACCCTGCCGCCGGAGACGACGGTCTATCCCGGCCACGGCCCCCTCACCACCGTGGGCGACGAACTGCGGCAGAATCCCTATTTTTTCGGAGTTCTACCAATGACGGCCGGCCCGGCCACGGTCTTTTTGTGCAGCCCGCGGGCCGGGGGCAATTCGGACGCGGCCGGCCTGGCCTTCGCCGAGGGACTGACCCGGTCGGGGCACGCTCCCCGGATCATCCGGCTGCGCGACTACACGGTCGCCTCCTGCCGGGGCTGCGGGGCCTGCTCCGCCGGGCCGGAGCACCGCTGCCCCCTGGCCGGCGACGATGCCGAGGCCTTGTTCGCGGCCATCCTGGACGCATCGGTGCTGGTCTTTGCCGCGCCCATCTTCTTTTATCACCTGCCGGCGCAGTTGAAGGGGCTCATCGACCGGGCCCAGCGCTACTACGCCCGGCGGGTCGCGCGCGAGGCCGCCGGCTGGGTCGCCCCGGCGGAGCGCCCGGCCGAGGTCGTGCTCGTGTCCGGCCGCCGGGAGGGAAAACAGCTTTTTGCCGGGGCGCTCCTCACGCTCACGTATTTTTTGTGGCCGTTCGCCGTCCGCCTGGGCGACGATCCCTGCCTGCTGCGGGGCTATGACGCCCCCGGCGACCTGGCGACCGACGCCCGGGCCCTGGCCGATCTCGCCGCTCGGGGCGCGCGGGCGGGCGCGGGGAAGAAATGAAGATGCCTCCGGCGGCCGGGGGGAATCATTCCCCCCGGACTCCCTGGATGGGGGGGCAGGGCCTGCTGCGCCGGGCCCTGACGTGGCTGGGGGGAAAAGGGCGGCAGGCGGCCTTGGGGTTGTGCAACCGCTGCCCGGGCTGCGGGGCGCTCTTGCCGCCGGGGGCGGCGGGGGACGCGGTCTGTCCGGCCTGCGCCGCCGCACTGGCGCCCAGGCGGGGCGGCTATTGTCCGCGTTGCGGCGAGATGACCGACGATCCGGACGGGCCGGTGGCGCTTTGCCCGACCTGCCGCGCCTCGGGCCGGGCCTGGGACGAGCTGGCCTTCCACGCCCGCTACGCGGGGCTTGTGCGCGAACTCATCCTGGACTTCAAATTTCGGGGCCGGCTCGGCCGGGGGCGGCTGTTGGGCGGCCTGCTCGTCGCCGCCTGCCGGCGGCTAGGCCTTTCCCGCCGCCGGCGCGCCGGATATGCTGCTGCCCGTGCCGCTGCATCCCCGGCGGCTGGCCTGGCGCGGCTTCAACCAGAGTCCTGGAGCTGGCCAAGGTGGTGGGACGGGCCCTGGCGGTGCCGGTGCGGGCCGACGGCCTGTGCCGCATCCGCTACACACCACGCCCCAAAGCCAGCTTTCCGGGGCCGAGCGGCTGGGGAACCTCCAGGGGGCAGTTTCGGGCCGATCCGGCCGTGGTCGGGGGGCGCGCCGTGGTGCTGGTCGATGACGTCATGACCACCGGGGCCACCGTGGCCTACGGCCGCCACGGCCGTGCGCCGGGCCGGGGCCGCCCGGGTGGACGTGCTGGTGATCGCCCGCTAATCTGCCGCCGTCGCCGATGGCCCGGGGCGCTGCGAAGAGGGCCATGGGACGCGAGAACCGATGATTACCCGACTGACGCTGACCAATTTCATGGCCCATGCCGCCACGGTGCTCGACTTGCCGCCGGGTCTGTCCGTGCTGACCGGGCCCAACAACACGGGCAAGTCCGCCGTGGTCGAGGCCTTGCGCTGCCTGACCCAAAACCCCCGCGCCGCACCACGTCATCCGCCACGGCGCCGCCGAGGCCCGGGTGACCGTGACCCTGTCCGACGGCACCGAGGTGACCTGGGTGCGCCGGCCGCGCTCCGCCATCTACGCATTGACCCGGCCCGGGGCGGCGGAACCCGAGGTGTTCGCCAAGTTCGGCCGCACGCCGCCCCAGGAAATCCTGGACGTGCTGCGCCTCGATCTGGTGCCGCTCGAAAGTGGGGACCCGGTGGACGTCCATATCGGCGACCAGCGGCAGCCCATTTTTCTGCTCAATCAGCCCGGGACCGTTATCGCCGGCTTTTTTTGCCGCCTCGTCGGAGTCGGCCCATTTGATCGCCATGCAGAACCGGTTGACCGACCGGGTGCGCAAGACCAAGGGCGAGGTCCGGCGGCTGGAAGGGCGGCTCGGCGCCATCGCCGCCGCCCTGGACAAGCTGGCCCCCTTGCCCGACCTGGAATACCGGCTGTCCGCGGCCGATGCCCTGGAGACGGCCCTGGCCGCCTTGGAGCGGGACATGCCGGCCCTGGAGCGCACGCTTGCCGAGCGGCGCCGTCTTCGCGGCCGGCTGGACCGGCTGGCCCGGGCGGACCGGCTGTTGTCCCGGCTGGAGCCGCCGCCGGCCTTGACCCCGACCGAGGGGCTGGCGCGCTGGCCTGGAGCGCCAGCGTACGCTCACCGTCCGTCCGGGACCGGATGGCCGGCCGGGATGCGGTGTTGGAGCGTTTGGCCCCGCCGCCGCCACTGGCCGAGACCGCCAATCTGGCCGCCCGGGCCGGGGAACTGGCCCGCACCGCCCGGGCCGGGCGCGGTCAGGCCGCCAAGGCGGCCGTTCTGGACCGGTTGCAGGCTCCGCCGACCCTGGCCGACACGGCTGCCCTGGCCGGCGTCCTTGCGGCGCTGGCGGCGACGCGGCAGGCGTTGGCCTCGCGCCGTCGGGCGGTCGGCCGGCTGGCCGGTCTGACGCCGCCGCCCGAGGCGGCGGCCACGCGCCCCCTGGCCGAGCTGGCCGCCGCTCTGGTCCGCCGCTCGGGCTGACGTGACCGCCGCCCGGGCCGACGTGGCCGAACGTCGGCAACGGTTGGACGACAGCGAAGCCCGGATCGCCGCCCGCATCGCCACCCTGGGCGTGTGCCCCTTGTGCGGGGCACGGCTCTCTACCGCCGATTTTCTCGGCACCGGCCACCGCCATGCCGGGCCGAAGGAGGGGGCATGACCGAGGCCACGCTTCCCGTCCGCCGGGCCGCCGGGCTGCTGTGCATCCCGGACCCGCATCTGGCCGGCGCGCCGCCCATGCAGCGGCTGGAATCCTACACGGACGACGTGTTGGCCAAGCTGACCGCCTGCCTGGAGCTGGCCGCCGCCCGGGATTTGCTGCCGGTGGTGCTCGGCGACCTCTTCCACTGGCCAAGGGAGAATCCCAACAGCCTGATGGTGGCCCTGATCGACCTGTTCGGGCCGGTCAAGCCGTACGTCCTGGTCGGCAATCACGACAAATATCAGGCGCGTTTTACCGCCGACACCTCGCTGGCCGTGCTGCGGGCCGCCGGGGTGGTGCGGGTGCTCGACGCGCCGGGGCTTTTTTTGCGCCTGGAAACGCCGACCGGCCCGGCCCTGATCGGGGCCTCCCCGGACGGCGCGGCCCTGCCGTCCGGCCTTGATCCGGCCCCGGGCGAGACCACCGTCTGGCTCACCCACCACAATGTCAGTTTCCCGGACTATCAGGAAAAATACGTCCGCATCCGGGAGATTCCGGGGCTCGATTGGGTGATCAACGGCCATATCCACCAGCCGCAACCCACCATCGTCGCCGGTCGGACCCATTGGGCCAATCCCGGCGGGACTCACGCGGCTGACCTTTTCCCGCCGCACCCAGGCCCGGCAGCCCTCGGCCGCCATCTGGCGGCCGGGAATGGCCGACGTGGAACGCTGGATCGTGCCCCACCGGCCCTTCGAGGAGGTCTTTCCGGACCAGGAATTTCCCCCCGAGGAGACCGCGCCTGGCGCGGCCGCGTCGCAGTTTCTCGAAGGCCTGGCCCGGCTGGCCTGGCGGCGGACCCGCGAAGGGGCGGGGCTCCAGGCCTTTCTGGCCGCCAATCTCAATCCCGAGGACCCCGAAACGCCGTTTATCTGGGAACTCTACCGCGAGGTGACCCATGCCGCCGAAGAACCCGACGACGCCTGAGGCCGACGACCGGCTCGAACGCGAGCTGACCGGACTCAAAAACGAATATGAACGCCTGCGCGACGACAAGGTGCGGGCCGAACAGGACCTCTCCCACCTGGAACACCAGTTGCGCGAGCTGGAGGAGGCGGCCGTGGCCGCCTACGGCACGGCCGATCCCCGGGAGCTAACTCGGTTGCTTGAGGAAAAACGGGCCGAAAACGCCCGCCTCGTCGGCGAGTACCGCCAGCATATCGCGGACGTGAAAAAGGATTTGGAAAAGGTCGAGCAGGACTTCGCGGGAGAATAACGTCCGGGGCGCGGCCTCGGACCCCGGCGAGGGGAGACGGTGCAGGATGGATGGGGAAAACGTCAGGCGGTACGGGAAGGCGCCGTACCTCGTGGCCGTGGTCCACGGCGGGCCGGGGGCGGCCGGGGCCATGGCGCCGGTGGCCCGGGAACTGGGCGCGGACCGGGGCGTGCTGGAGCCGCTCCAGACGGCCATGACCGTCGACGGCCAGGTGGACGAGCTGGCCGGCGTGGCTTGCGGCCTTCGCCGACGGGCCGGCGACGCTGGTGGGGCACTCCTGGGGCGCCTGGCTCGTGCTGCTGACCGCCGGGCGCTTTCCCGAACGGGTCGGCAAGGTCATTCTCGTGGCAAGCGCCCCGTTTCGGGAGGCGGACGCCGCCGACATCATGCGGACGCGGCTGGCCCGGCTGGACCCAGCGGAACAGCGCCAGGCCTATGCGTTGCTGCAACGGCTCGCGGGGGCGGACGCGGCGACCGAACGGGAGGCCATGGCCGCTTTCGGGGCGCTGATGACCAAGGCCGACGCCGTGGACCCGTTGCCGGCGGATGCCGGCGACACCGTGGACTGTCGCGGGGACATTTTCCGCAGCGTCTGGGCCGAGGCCCATGCCCTGCGGCAAAGCGGCGAACTGCTGGCCCTGGTCGGGCGGGTGCATTGCCCGGTGGTGGCCATCCACGGCGAGGACGATCCGCATCCGTCGCGGGGCGTGCGGGAGCCGTTGGCGGCGCTCTGGCCGATTTCCGCTTCCCTGCCCCTGCCGCGTTGCGGGCATACGCCCTGGCTGGAACGGCAGGCCAGGGAGCCGTTTTTTTCGTCTGCTGCGCGAGGAGCTGCCCCGTGTCCGATAACCGCTTTCCCGGTGCGAGGGGCCCGGGGGCATCATGCCCCCGGCCGCCGGAGGCATCTTGTCTCTTCTCTTTTGAGGTCCTTTATGGATGATTCCCTTTCCTCCTTGCTGGACGCCCGGCGCGAGCTGGAGCGGCGACTGGACCGGCTGTCGGGCGAGGCGGCCGGAAAGGTGCGCGAGTACACGGCGGCCCGGCAGGCGCTTCGCGAGGCCGAGGCCTTTCTGGAGATGGCACCCCGGGTGTCGGCCCGGCTGGAGACCTTGACCAGCCGGCTATTCGGTGAGGTCCTGGACGAGATCGAGGCCGATCTGACCCATGCCGTGCGTGAGAATTCTGGGCCAGGATCGGACCGTGACGACCCGGCGGGAGGTGAAGAACACCGCCTTTCCATCGAATTCGAGATGGAGCAGGGCGGCCAGACCGAGGACATCCTGGTCGGCCAGGGCGGTTCGGTCTGCAACATCCTGTCGGTGGGCCTGCGGTTGGTGGCGCTTTCCCAGCTCGATGCGGCGCCGGCATCGGCCGTTTCTGGTGCTGGACGAGCAGGATTGCTGGCTGCGGCCCGAGTTGGTGCCGCGCTTCGTGCATCTCATCGCCGCCATTGCCGACCGGCTGGACGTGCAGGTCCTCTACATCAGCCACCATCCGGTGGATCTTTTCGCCCAGGAGGCGCACCGGGTGTTCGCCCTGAAGCCGAGCCGCGACCAGGGTGTGTCGGTGTCGGTCGTCACCGAACGGGCGGCGGCTCGGGCCGCGCTGCCGGAGATGGCGGCCGAGGCTACAGGAAGAGCTTCCTGAAGAGGGCGAACAGGGTGTTGTCCTCGGGCGAGACGTCCTCCCGGGCATCGGGCTTCGCCGGGGCGGACCGGTCCGCGCAGATGCGGCGCACGCTCTCGACGATGTCCGGATGGCGGGCCAGGGCCATGCGGAAGCCCTCCCGGTCCACTTCCAGGCAGCGTGTCGGTTCCAGGGCGCGGACGTCGGCCTGGCGGGGGCGCCGGTCAGGAGCGCCATTTCCCCGAAGATCTGGCCGGGGCCGAGCCGGGCCAGCTCCCGGCCGGCCGCCAGCACGGCCACCTGCCCGGACAGCACGATGCTCATGGTGGTGCCGGGGTCTCCCATGGCGATGATGGTCTGGCCGGCGGCGTAGCGTCGGCTGACCGAGGCCCGCGTCAGCATGGCGAGGTCCGCTTCGGACATGCCGGAGAGCAGGTCCACCGCGGCCAGGGTGGCCAGCTCCCGGGGATCGACTTCCTCCCGGACGCGGGCGGGCCGGCGCATTTCCCGGCCGGGCGGGGGAATGGCAATGTCGTGCTCCAGAAATTGGTACCAGATGGCGGAAAGCACGGCGTCGGCCGTGTCCAGGGCGGTGTCCTGCCGGGTGATGGAATAGGCGGCGGCATAGACCAGGTGGTCCTGATGGATTTCGGCCAGCCGCACCACCGGCGCCGGCCGCCGGGCCACGCCGTCGGCCCGGGACAGGGCCGTCAGGATGGCCGATTTGACCTTGACCGGCGGGGTGTCCGTCGGGGCCGGCACGGAGACCGCCCGCCGGCTGTCCGGCGCCGGCCGGTTGTAGTTGAGCAGCCGTTCCTTGGCCACGGCGTTGTTGGGCAGCAGGACCGCGTTGCCATCCAGGGTGAGCACCTTGGTGTAGCGCCAGGTGACTTCCTTCACCTGGCCCTCGGTTTCGCCGACCTTGATCCAGTCGCCCTCGTCGAAGGGCTTTTCGACCTGGAGCAACAGCCCGGAAAGCAGGCTGCCGATGGTGTCCTGCATGGACAGGCCGATGACGGCGGTGAGAATGGCCGAGGAGGTCAGCAGGGAGCCGAGCTGGATGTCCAGGAGGGCTTTGAGGCCTGCGGCCACCAGCACGGCCAGGCAACAAAACTTGATGAGATCCTTGAGGATATGGCCGCTTGGCCGGCCCTTGCCCCGAACCAGGAAGAATTTGTCGTAGACGAATTCCACGCCGTGGCGGCAGGCCATCCAGGCGGCGGCCAACAGGGCCAGGGTCATGGGGACATTGAGCTGGTGCAGCCGCTCGGGGGAAAGCGTTGCCTGGATGCCGAGAAGCAGGGCTATGGCCGCGAACCACTTGACGAGACCGCCCAGGGAGCGGCTAATGACGCCCCGGTGGTCCAGGAAGCGCAGCCCGGCCGTCACCACGGCGAAGAGCGCCAGGGCCACGGCCAGGCGGAGGCCGAGCGAAAGAGCGATTGCGCCGAAATGGGCCAGGCGGGAGAACAGGGTGGCGGCATCGAAGGGCAAGGGGAGACTCCTTTTCCTGACGCTGTTGTCCTACGTTGCCCCCTATTCGTCGTCAACAGGACGTGCCGCAACGGTGCGGGAAGGAACAGACGTGTCGCGGAACAAGAAACGGGAACGGCCGGATCCGGCCGGACTCGGTTTGCCGGCGGTGGGGGTGGACAGCCACGCCCACCTGGATATCGAGGATTTCGCCCCGCAGGAGGTGCCCGAGATCCTGGCCCGGGCCCGGGCGGCCGGGGTCGTGCAGATCGGCAACGTGTTTATGGGGCCGGACGCCCTGGCCGCCCACCAGGCCCTGTTCGACAGGTATCCGGAGGTCTTTTTCCTCCTGGGAGTGCACCCGTGCGATGCGCCGGGCCTGTCGGCCGCCGACATGGCGGCCATGGAGGAGGCCTTCGGCGGCGAGCCCCGGCTCAAGGCCCTGGGGGAGATCGGCCTGGACTATTACTGGGACGCCACCACCCGCAGCATCCAGATCGGCGTGTTCCGCGACCAGCTGGCCCTGGCCCGGGAGCGCTCGCTGCCGGTGGTCATCCACAGCCGTTCGGCCGACGCGGACACCCTGGCCGTGCTGGACGACATGGGATTTAGGGGCCGGCCGCTGCTCTGGCATTGCTTCAGCGGCGGCCCCGACTTGCTGGAGGCCGTGCTGGGGCGGGGATTTTTCGTCTCGGTGCCGGGTCCGGTCACCTATGCCAAGAATACGGCCATGGTCGAAGCCGTGCGCCACCTGCCGCTCTCCCGGCTGCTGCTGGAAACCGACAGCCCCTACCTGGCCCCGGAGCCCTGGCGGGGCAAGCGCAACGAACCCGCCTTTTCCGCCTTTACGGCGGTGAAGGTGGCCGAAATCATGCAGCTGCCCCCGGATGTGGTCTGGCGCACCGCCGGGGACAACGCCCGGCGTTTCTTCGGCCTGGAACCGCCGGCGGACATGCCCGTCGCTTCGTAGACCGTTCGCGGATCGGATCGGCTTGCCCGAGGCTGCCGGGAAAGGTAAACCGGAAAATGGGCCGGTCGGCATGGGCTGGGGCGGCTTGACGGACCCTTCCCGATCGCCTAGACCGAAATCATGGGAAGTGTTCCCATCGCGTGTAACCGATCCGGAGGTGCGACATCGTGAAAACCGTGCTGGTCGTTGATGACGATCCCAGCATCCGTGCGCTCATCCGGTTGTTTCTCGAAGGCGCCGGCTACACCGTTGCCGAAGCGGGCGATGGTCGGCGGGGGATGCGGACGCTGCTTGCCTCTCCGGTGGATTTGCTGATCCTGGATATTTTCATGCCGGAAATGGACGGGTTGGAAGTGTTGCAGAAGCTCCGGGAACAGCATCGGGACTGCAAGGTCATGGCCATTTCCGGTGGCTCGGCCAAGATCGGCATGGATCTTCTGAGCCATGCCACGATCTTCGGCGCGGACGCCGTGCTGGAAAAACCGTTTGATGAAGCCACCCTCATCGACCGGGTGGGAAAGCTCATCGGCCCGCCGACCGCCTAGGAGGCGTCGCCGGCAAGCTCCTTTTGGGCCTGGGCCAGTCGGTCCCGGGCCTGCTTGAGGGCGGTCCGGGCGGCCGGAGCGTCCCCTCTGCCGCCTGCCCGTTCCAAATCTTCCCCGGCCTGGCCGAGTTCCGGAAACCCGAACGATCGGGCCGATCCCTTGATGCGATGGCCCTCTCGGCGCACGACCTCCATGTCGTCGTCGACCAGGGCCTGTTCGACCGCGGCCAGGGATTCCTCGCAGGTGTTGCAGAAAATCGGCAGGATCGACCGCAGCCGCTCGCGGTCCGGGGCGGCCGCCGCCGTGGGTTCGGGCGCGGACGGCCGGGAGGCCTCGGTCGGTGGGCCGAGGTGCTCGGCCAGGGCGGTCAGTATGGAGGCCCGGCGCACCGGTTTGACCAGAAAGGCGGTGAAGCCGGCCTGGCGGCAACGCTCGCGGTGCTCGGTCAGGGCGTGGGCGGTCAGGGCCAGGATGGGGACGGCGGGACGTCCTTCCTCGCGTTCCCGAGCCCGGATGGCCCGGGTGGCTTCGTAGCCGTCCATCCCGGGCATCTCCAGATCCATGAAAATCAGATCGTAGGGCGCGGCGAAATGGCGCTCCACGGCTTGGCGTCCGTTGGCGGCCTTTTCCAGACGATAGGGAGCCCCCTCCAGAAACAGTGCGATCAGGGCCGCGTTGTCCGGATTGTCGTCCGCCAGGAGGATGCGCGGCGGGAGCGGCGCGTCGGCGTAAGGCAGAGAGGCCATACGAGTATCCACATGTTGCGGGGTTGTCAGGAGCCGGAACGGATCTCCTCTCCACGCCTCGGCTATAGCACGGTTGGGCGCGGACGCAAGGACAAAGCGTGACGGCGGACGGAAACACACGGTGGCCTCCGGACAGGCATCGGTCACATCCACAAGAAACGCCTCCACCTCTTCCCGGGCGTCCGGGCAGAACACCAGCCGGACCACGGCCGCGAACCGGTCCACCACCGTGGGCAGGGCCAGATGGTCCCGGGCCTGCAGCAGAAAGGTCAGCAGGGCCACGTGGCGGGGCTCCAGCCGGACGTACAGGCGGTCGGAGACCGCCGGCGGCGCATAGGGGCGGGACGGCCGCCGACGTTTGCGACTCATAGCGTCTCGCAGCCGTCGGCCGTGATGAGGGCCATGTGCTCCCAGCGGGCGCCGCCCCAGCCGGAATAATAGAGGCCCGGTTCCACCGTGACCACCATGCCCGGGGCGAGCACGCCCTCGGAGGCCGGATTGAGGCTGGGACCCTCGTGGGTCTCCAGGCCGACGCCGTGGCCCAGGGAATGGGTGAAATATTCGGCCACGCCCTCCCGGGCGAAGAGGTTGTGGGCCAGGGCGTGGGCCTCGCGGAAGGGCAGCCCCGGACGCAGGCCGGCCAGGGCGGCGGACTGGGCCCGCTGGACCTGGTCGAGCATGATCCGGAACCGGTCCGTCGGATGGTTGCCCACCCAGAGGGTGCGCGTCTGGTCCGAGCAGTAGGCGTCGGCGCGCCCGCCGACGTCCACCAGCACCATGCAGTTTTCGGTGATGACCGTGTCGCCGGGAATGGCATGGGGCAGGGCGGCGTTGGCGTCGACGGCCACGATGGGCGCGAAGGCCAGCTCGGACGCGCCGTGGTCCCGGAAGCATTTTTCGATCTCCCAGGCGGCCTGGGCTTCGCTGCGGCCGGGGAGCAGCAGGTCGGGGAGGCTGGCCATGACCGCGTGGTTGATGGCGGCGGAGCGCCGCATGGCGGCGATTTCCCGGTCGTCCTTGACGAGGCGCAACGGCTCCACGACGCGGTGGGCCGGTTCGAGCCGGATATGTTCGGCCAGCCGGGCGTAGGTATCGAAGGCGAGGCTGCTCGCCTCGAAGGCCAGCCGGTCCACGCCGCGGCTTTTGAGGAAGGCGGCCATGGCGGCGAAACGGTTGACGCCGTAGATGCACAGGTCCTCGGCGGGCCAGAGGCGCAGGGCGGCGTCCCGGTAGCGGGCGTCGGTCAACAGCACGTCCGGGCCGTTGGGGGTCACGCAGAGATAGCCGGCCGATTCGTTGCACTGGGGGTCATGCAGTTCGAAGCCGGAGAGATAGAAACGGTTGGCGGCGAGGGAGACGAGCAGGGCCGGCAGCCCCATGTCGTCGAGCCGCTGCCGCAGCCGTTCCCGCCTGGCGGTAAAGACATCCCGCAGCGTGCACTGGTTCACGATGACGTTGTGCTCCTTGTTGGCCGGGAAGGCGGATTCCCTCCCTTGGCCGGCAGGTGTTCCAAATCGGACCGGCCGCGTCAACCGGCTGACGTGGCCCCGGGCACGGTGTAGATGGTCTCCGGCCGGCCCCGGACCACCCGATCGGCCCATTCGACGCCCTGCATGAAGGAATGGTCCATGTTGCCCACCTCGTATTTGAAGCCGCCGAAGCGGCCCCGGGAAAAGATGTCCCAGGCCATGAGCGCCGGCTGGAGCACGGCCAGGGCGGCGTCGCGCTCCAGGCCGGGAACGGGGTAGGCGTAATCCACCTGGCGCTCCCAGACGCTGGCGGGCCGGTCCTTCTCCGCCGGATCGATCAGGGTGGTGGCGGCCAGGCCGTCGAGGGTGCGTTGGAGCAGGCTGCCCCGGTCCTCCGGCTTGAAGGCGGAAAAGGAGGTCTCGCACATGAGCGCCCGCTGGCGCGCCCGCCCGTTTTCGGGGTCCGGGGTGTTGTTGGGCGAATAGTTGTGAAAATTGGTCACCCGGTAGAAGGGGCAGTCGTCCTCCGGAAAATACATCCAGCAGCGCGGATCGGGCGGCGCCCCCGTGAAGGCCAGGCCGTGAATGACGGCGCCGTTGTGCCGGAGCTTCCCGGCCGCCTTGCGCATGGCCGGGCTGGCCGCGGTCAGCAGCTCCCCGACCAGGATGTCGATGGGCACGGTGGAGAGCAGGTGGCTGTAGCCGATGTCCTGGCCGTCGGCGGTGCGGACGGTCTTGGCTTCGGGGTCCACCCGGACGACCGGGCTGTGGCACCGGACCCGGTCGGCGAAGCGGGCGGCCAGGCGACGGTAGATTTCCCCGGTGCCGCCGTGCAGGGGAAAGGAAAAGGTGTTGTTGGGCCCCCAGGCCACATCGTCGCGGCCGAGCACGAGGTTCTTGATGACCCGCTTGGCGTCCACCACCGACACCCGTTCCCCGATCCAGGCGCTGGACATGAGTTCGGCCGGATGGGCCCAGACCTTGAAATTGTAGGGGATCATGAACAACCGGGCGATGCCCGGCCCGAAGACCCGGTCGATCCATTCCCGGAAATTGGCCGGCTTCGGCAGGTCGCCCCGGGCGGTGGCCGCTCCGGCGTCCAGCAGGCCCTCGATGCATTCCCAGGCCAGCGCCGGGGGCAGGCGGCGGATGTTGTTCTGGAAGGGATAGGGCACGAAGGTGCCGGCCACCCGAATCCACGATTCGCGCTGGTGGTGCAGCACGTCGCTGCCGAGCAGGTCGTCGAGGAGACGGTCGAAGGCCGGGTAATGGGAGAAAACCACATGGCCGCCCACGTCCCAGGTGAAGCCGGACGTGTCGGTGAAGCTGGCGGCTAGGCCGCCGACCGCGTCGGCCCGTTCGAGGACGAGGAAATCGTTGGCGCCGAGTTCGGCCAGGCGATGGGCGGCGCCGAGGCCGGCCGGGCCGGCGCCGAGAATGAGCGAGGTGACGCGCATGCCAGTCTCTCCGGGGGGTCGAGGTTCGCATGAGGCGCCTCCCGCCTCCCTGCACGCCAGGAGGCGGAAACGCCGCACCGTTCGGGCTCCCGAGGGAACCGGCCGGTCGGGACGCTACGCCGCGCGGCGCCTCCCGCCGACGAGGGCGGACGGGGATGCGGACCGCGCTTTCACGCGGACCGTTTCGCGGCGGGGCGCGACAGCGGTACAAAAACTCCAGCGCCCTTGTCCCGGGTGGGAAAAGGGCGCTGAAGGGAAAAAGGATCAGCGGGCCGGTCTACCAGGCCGGACGGCGCGCCGGACGCGGAGCGCGGGGCTTGGCCTCATTGACTTTGAGGCTGCGGCCCTCGAACTCGGTCCCGTCCAACGACTTGATGGCCTCGTCGGCGGCGGCGTCGTCATCCATCTCCACGAAACCGAAGCCGCGGGGCTTGCCCGTCTCGCGGTCGGAAATCAGTTTGACGGATTGGACCTCGCCGTACTGGGCGAACAGGTCGTGGACCACTTTCCTCAGTGGTGCGGAAAGGCAGGTTGCCAACATAGATGTTCTTGGACATGAGACACGGACTCCCAAACGGTTAACGTCAACACAACATTGAGCGTGTACGGAGGTCCGAAAAAAAACCGCCGGCTACGCTCCTCCCCAGGACGATCCCATCGGTCTGACGACCGGAATGGCCCAATAGTCGGAGTGCATCCGTCGGTTCCTGCAAGGCAGAGGTATGCTATAGTCGGCGCGCACTCTCGTAAGACTCCACAAGCGAGTCATCTCGCGCAAAGGCCGGGTGGAAAATCCAGCGGCAAAGGCGGGAAGTCGTCACGGCTTTGAGCGGACATGGTGCACCCCTAGCGCGCTTTTCAAGAAGTGGCAAGAGAAATACGTCTTTTTCTTACCTGTCACGAAAAAAATCTTTTTGAGGTGACCGGTTGGCACAAGGACTCCGCTTCGCCCCGGGTACAGTTCGGGGCGGAGCATGTGTAACATCCCGGGGGGATGCACCCCGGGTCGCGATGTGATAGGGTTGCCACCGAGCCCGAAGTTCGTCGGTTGTGGAGGGGCGCATGGGTGATAAAGTCGCGACGGATCATTTTCAGTAGCTGTTTCATTACGGGAATCGTATAAGGCCGGCATCGGTGGCACGACCCGTGAGGGTGAACGGGTCCTGTACTACTACGCCGTCAGGGAGCCGGAAAAGGGGATCGTGGTCCAGGCGCTCAACGCCCACAACGTGCCGAGCGGCGAGAAGACGCCGGTGACGGACACCGAGTTTTTGGAAAAATACAAGCTCGAACCCCTGATCTACTACAATCAGGTCAAACCGCGGCTGGAGGAGATGGAGAACCAGCTGGAGAAGGCCGAAAAGCATCTGGAAGCCGGGCGGCAGGACAAGGCCGAGAAGTGCTTCCGCAAGGCCCTGGAATTCGACGCCGAAAACATGCGGGCCATCTTCGGCCTGGGCAATACCTATCTTTCCGCCGGCAAGCTGGACGACGCCAAGGAAATCTTTTCCAAGATCATGTCCGTGGACCTGGCCTTCGGGCCGGAGAACAAATTCCTGTTTAACGAGTTCGGCATCCGCATGCGCAAGGGCGGACTGCTGGACATGGCCAAGGCCTACTACGAAAAGGCGCTGGCCGTGTCCGAGGCCGACGAAAACCTGCTCTTCAATCTGGGGCGGGTCTATTACGAGCTGGGCGACTATCCGGCGGCCGTCCAGGCGGCCGCCCGGTCCCTGGCCATCAATCCCGCCTTCGCCATCGCCGCCAAGCTGCACAAGGCGGCCGAACAGTCCGCCGCCGCGGAGGCGGGGGGCGCCGTTTCGTCGTCGGCCGGCCGGGCTACTTGAAGACCACGGTCTTGTTGCCGAAGACGATGACCCGGTCCTCCAGGTGCCAGGTGACGGCCCGGGCCAGGACCGTGCGTTCCAGCTCGCTGCCGGTGGCCTTGAGGTCGGCCACGGTGAAGCGGTGGGTCACCCGGGCCGTGTCCTGCTCGATGATGGGGCCGGCATCGAGGTCGGCCGTCACGTAGTGGGCCGTGGCCCCGATGAGCTTGACGCCCCGCTCGTAGGCCTGGCGGTAGGGGTCCGCCCCGATGAAGGCCGGCAGGAACGAATGGTGGATGTTGATGACCCGGTTCTCGTAGGGGGCCAGAAAGTCCGCCGACAAAATCCGCATGTACCGGGCGAGCACGATCAGATCGGTGTTGTCGCCCAAAAGCGCCGTCATCCGGGCTTCGGCCTCGGCCATGCCGCCGTCGCCCACCGGCACGTGCTCGAAGGGCACGCCGAAGTTCTCGACGCTGGCCCGAAGATCGTCGTGGTTGCTGATGACCATGCCGATCTCGCAGGGCAGTTCCTTTCTGGCGAACCGCCACAAGAGCTCCATCAGGCAATGGTCGTAGCGCGACACGAACAGTACCAGCCGCTTGGGCTCGTCGGCGTAGGACATCCGCCAATCCATGGCGAAGGGCCGACCGACCACCTCGCCGAAGTCCGCCTCCAGGGCGCTGCGGGAGACGTCCATGGTGGGCGAGTGGAACTCCAGGCGCATAAAAAACGTGCCGCCCTGCGGGTCCGTCGAATGCTGGTCCAGATCGATGATGTTGGCCCCGTGGTTGTAAAGGAAGGTGGTGACGGCCGAGACGATGCCGGGGCGGTCGGGACAGGTGATGCGAAGCCGGGCGGTAACGGACATGGGCAGGCGTTCCTTTTGCTGGACTCTCGGCGGGTAATCGCCGGGGAATGGCCCATAACCCAGAACGGTATGGGAGACCAGTCCTCCCGGGCCAAAGAATATTCGAACAATATTGTTATAGTCCGCAGGATCGTTTACAAGAAGCCTGCTTTTTCGAGCGCGCCCCGGCTTCGAGCGCGCCCTGGCCGAAGGGAAGCCCAACTTTTATGCGCGCCATGAGGTGACCGTCATGATCATTGGCATTCCCAAGGAGATCAAAACACTGGAAAATCGGGTGGCCTTGACTGCCGGCGCCGTGGAGACCCTCTCCCGGCGCGGGCATACCGTGCTGGTGGAGGCCGGGGCCGGGATCGGCTCGGGCATCCCCGACGGGCAGTTCGCCGCCGCCGGGGCCAAGCTCGTGGACGCCGCCGCGGCCTGGGGCGCCGAGCTGGTGGTCAAGGTCAAGGAACCCATCGCCTCGGAATATCGCTATTTGCGCCCGGACCTGCTGCTTTTTACCTATCTCCACCTGGCCGCCGACCGGGCCCTGACCGAGGCACTGCTGGCCTCCGGCACCACCGGCATCGGCTACGAGACCGTGCAGCTTCCCGACAGCACCTTGCCGCTGCTCGTCCCCATGAGTGAGGTGGCCGGCCGCATGGCCCCCCAGGTCGGGGCCCACGCCTTGGAGGAAACCCAGGGCGGCCGGGGCGTGCTGCTGGGCGGGGTGCCGGGCGTGTCCCCGGGCTCGGTGGTCGTCCTCGGAGCCGGGGTGGTCGGCTCCAACGCGGCCCGGATCGCCGTGGGCATGGGCGCCCAGGTCACGGTCATCGACATCAATCACGCGCGATTGCAGTACCTTGACGATATCTACCAGGGCCGCATCGTGACGCTCACCAGCAGCGAGGCCCATGTCCGCAAGGCCGTGACCTACGCCGATCTGCTGATCGGGGCGGTGCTCATCCCCGGGGCCAAGACGCCGCACCTGGTCACCCGCGACATGCTCGCCACCATGAAGGAGGGCTCGGTGATCGTGGACGTGGCCGTGGATCAGGGCGGCTGCGTGGAGACGAGCAAGCCCACCACCCACGCCGATCCCACCTATGTCATCGACGGCGTGGTCCATTACGGCGTGGCCAACATGCCCGGCGCCGTGCCCCGCACCTCCACCTTCGCCCTGTGCAACCAGACCCTGCCCTATGTCCTCGCCCTGGCCGAGCGCGGCCTGGACGCCCTGCGGGCCGATCCGGCCCTGGCCCTGGGGCTCAACACCTATCGGGGGCGGGTGACGTTTCCCGGCGTGGCCGAGGCCCTGGACCTGCCCTGTCAGCCGCTTGCCGCGGCCCTGGCCTAGTCCGCCGGACGGTCGGCGGCCCGGGCCGTGACTGCGGGCCGCCGACTTTTCACAAAATTGTTTTTCTTTTTTCTAGGGGCTTCCTTTTACGGACAAGTTGGGGTATCCACACCTATCCTAACGTCCTCGTGTAAGTGCCTGAAATTGACTGCAAAGAGGAGGCCTCCATGAAAAGGTCCTGGCTTTTGGCCCTATTTCTGATCCTTGGCTTGGCTGTGCCGGCCCGGGCGACCGATACCATCAAATTGGGGTTTAACATCCCACTGACGGGGGACGTTCCGGACCTTGGCGAATCGACGAAGAACGCCGCCGAGATGCTGAAAAAGAAGATCAATGATGCCGGCGGCCTGAAGGTGGGAGACAAGACCTACCAGTTGGATTTCATCTACGAGGACAACGAGTCCAAGGCCGAATCGGCGCTGTCCACCGCCAGAAAGCTCATCACCGAGGATGACGTCCTGGCCATCGTCGGCCCGCAGTCCAGCAAGCAGGCCGTGCCCGCCGGCGAGGCCTCCAACGACCTCAAGACCCCGATGATGGCCCCCTGGTCCACCAACCCCAACACCACCAAGGATCGGCCCTTTGTCTTCCGGGGCTGCTTCATGGATACCTTCCAGGGCCCGGTGGCCGCCAAGTTCGCCACCGAGGAGCTCAAGGCCAAGAAGGCCGCCGTGCTCTACGACATCGCCTCCGACTATCCCAAGGGCTTGGCCGAGGACTTCAAGGCCGCCTTCGAGAAGATGCACGGTCCCGGTTCGGTGGTGGCCTTCGAGACCTTCACCACCAAGGACGTGGATTTTTCCGCCCAGCTCACCAACATCGTCAAGGCCAACCCTGACGTGCTGTTCGTGCCCCAGTACTACAACGAGGTGCCGCTGATCGTGAAGCAGGCCAAGGCCATGGGCTTCGACAAGCCGCTTCTGGGCAGCGATTCTTGGGGCTCCGGCGACCTGATGGGCCTGTGCGGCGACGATTGCAAGGGCTACTACTTCGTGACCCACTACGCCGCCGCCGGCGCCAAGGGCAAGACCAAGGAATTCATCGACGAGTACACCAAGACCTACAAGAAGACGCCTGACGACGTGGCCGCGCTGACCTGGGACGGCACCAACCTGGTGCTCCAGGCCATCCAGTCCATGGGCAAGCTGTCCGGCGACATGGCCAAGGACCGCGAGGCCCTCATGAAGGCCATGTCCGGCATCACCCAGTTCCACGGCATCACCGGCGATCTGTCCTATCCGGCCACCGGCGACCACAACCCCATCAAGTGCGCCGTGGTGGTCAAGATCGATCAGGCCGGAAAGTTCGGCTTCTTCCGGTCCGTGTGCCCCTAGCCGTTCGGCATAGCTTGTTTCGGTCCGGCCCGGGACGTTGCGCCCGGGCCGGCCTCACCCGTGTTATGCCAAGGGGGGATGAACGTTGCTCCAGAGCCTCATACAAAACGTCTTGAACGCCCTGCAGTGGGGGAGCTTTTATTCGCTCATCGCCCTGGGCTACTGTCTGGTCTACGGCGTCCTGATGCTCATCAACTTCGCCCACGGCGATATTTTCATGGTGGGCGCCTACATCGCCTTTTTCGTCTGCTCGTTTTTCCTGGGCAAATACGGCCTGATCGGGGGCTTGCCGGGCTGGATGGTGCTGGCCCTGGCCGTGCCGCTGACCATGCTGCTGACCGCCGTGGTCGGCGTGACCCTCGAACGGGTGGCCTACCGGCCGCTGCGGCGCAAGGGCGTCAACCGCCTCTACGTGGTCATCACCGCCCTGATGTGCGGCCTGATCCTGGAAAACGGCAACCTGGCCCTGCTCGGCGCCAGCCGGCGCAGCTTCCCGACCCTCATCTCCACCAAGGTCTTCCACATTGGGGGGGTGGTCGTCACCAACATGAAGCTCACGGTCATCGGCGTGGCCATCCTGTCCTTTCTCCTGCTCCAGATCGTGGTCAACCGGACCAAGATCGGCATGGCCATGCGGGCCATTTCCTATGACCGCTTCGCCGTCCCCCTGATGGGCATCCCGGTCGATACGGTCATCGTTTTCACCTTCGTGCTCGGCTCGGCCTTCGCCGGGCTGGCCGGACTCTTTTTCGCCATGACCTATCCGGTGCTCGATCCCTACATGGGGGCGCTGATCGGTTGGAAGGCCTTCATCGCCGCCGTGGTCGGCGGCATCGGCTCCATTCCGGGCGCCTTTGCCGGCGGCTTCCTTTTGGGGTTCGTGGAGATCATGGTGGTGGCCTTCTTCCCGTCCACGTTTCGGGACCTTATCGCCTTCACCATCTTGCTCCTGATCCTGTCCATCCGTCCGACCGGCCTGTTCGGCGTGGCCCAACGGACCAAAATCTAGGGACCAGCCTGGGGGATATCGCATGAAGCGCCTGACCGTTCCCGTCCTGCTGGCCCTGCTGTTCGCCCGTGCTGTTGTGGGGCTGCATGTCCGGGACCCTGAACATCTATTGGCAGTCGGTCATCATGTTCATGGGTGTCAACATCATCCTGTCCTCGAGCCTCAACATCATTAACGGCAACATGGGCGAGTTTTCCTGCGGCCACGCCGGATTCATGGCCGTGGGGGCCTATGTCTCCTCGGTGTTGTCCGTGGCCCTGTTCGCCAAGAGTGCCACCTTCGGGGCGCCGTTGCTCGGCCCGGCCTATGCCGTATGGCTGTTTCCGGTGGTGCTTTTGATCGGGGGGCTGGCCGCCGCCCTGGTCGGCCTGCTGGTGGCCATTCCCTCGTTCAAGACCCGGGGCGACTATTTGGCCATCATCACCATCGCCGCCAGCTACATCGTCAAGTCCACCATCGAGAATATCGGCATCATCGGCGGGGCCCGGGGCTTTATGGGCATGGGCCGCGTCATGGACGCCATGGAGAATACGATCCATCTGCCCTGGATCATGATCTGGGTGTTCCTCGGGACGGTCTTTTCCGTGTGGCTCATCCGCCGCTTCATCTATTCCACCTTCGGCAAGGGCGTGGACGCCATCAGCCAGGATGAGATCGCGGCCGAGATCATGAGCGTCAACACCAACCGGGTGAAGCTCGTCGCGTTTATGGTGTCCTGCGGCCTGGCCGGCCTGGCCGGCGGGCTGTTCGCCCATATCCTGGGCTATGTGAACCCGGGCTCGTTCACCATCCTCAAGTCCACCGAAGTGATGGTCATGGTCTACATGGGCGGCATGGGCTCGCTGTCCGGCTCGGTCATCGCCGCCGTGGCCATGACGCTTTTGATGGAGGCCCTGCGACCGTTGCAGATCATCAAGTGGGTGGTGATCCCGCTCTTGCTGGTGCTGTTGATGCAGTTCCGGCCCGAGGGCATCATGGGTCGGCGCGAGCTGGTCGATATCTTCCCGGGACTCCGTAAATTCTATACGTTCAAGGGGTAGGCCGTGGCGCTTTTGGAAGTAACCGACATGACCCAGTACTTCGGCGGGCTGTGCGCCGTGTCGGAGTTCTCCGTGTCCCTGGAGAAGGGCGAGCTCGCCGCCTTGATCGGCCCCAACGGCGCGGGCAAGACCACGGTCTTCAACCTGGTCAGCGGCTTCTACAAGCCGACCCGGGGCGAAATCCTGTTCAAGGGGCGCTCCATCAAGGGCAAAAAGCCCCACGAAGTCACCTCCCGGGGCATCGCCCGCACCTTTCAGAACATCCGCCTCTGGTTCGACATGACCGTGCTCGACAACATCCGCATCGCCCAGCACCACGCCCTGGGCTACGGCCTGCTGGACTGCTTTTTGCGCACGCCGCGCTACATGCGGCGGGAGCGCGAGATCGAGGATCACGCCATGCAGGTGCTTGAAACCCTGGGGCTGGCCGAGGTGGCCCACGAGCTGCCCAAAAACCTGCCCTACGGCGTGCAGCGCATGGTGGAAATCGCCCGGGCGCTGTCCATCAAGCCGGACCTGCTCATGCTCGACGAGCCGGCGGCCGGCCTCAATTCCGCCGACGTGGACGGGCTCATCAAGAACATCGCCGCCATCCACGAGGAGTTCGACCTGGCCATCTGGATGATCGAACACCAGATGGACGTGGTCATGAGCCTGTGTTCCTGGATCAAGGTCATCGATTTCGGGGCCACCATCGCCGAGGGGACGCCCACACAGATCCAGAACAATCCCGACGTCATCAAAGCCTACCTGGGAGACGAGACAATCTGATGCTGCTCTCCGTAGAAAACCTCCGGGTCAAGTACGGCAATATCGAGGCCCTGCACGGCATCTCCTTTTACGTGGAGCGGGGGGAGATCGTGTCCCTGATCGGGGCCAACGGCGCGGGCAAGACCACGACGCTGCTTTCCATCATGCGCCTGCCGCCCCCGGAAGCGCCCAAGGTGGTGGAAGGGGACATCCTCTATGAAGGCCGATCCGTCCTCGGCATGGAGCCGCACGATCTGGTGCGCAAGCTCCACATGGACCTTTCGCCGGAAGGGCGGCGCATTTTCGGCAACCTGACCGTCATGGAAAACCTGAAGCTCGCCACCTACGCCCGCAGCGACGGCGAGGTGACCGTGCGCCGCGATTTGGACCGGGTGCTGTCGCTGTTCCCGCGTCTGTCCGAGCGCCGGCGCCAGCGCAGCGAATCCCTGTCCGGCGGCGAACAGCAGATGCTGGCCGTGGGGCCGGGCCATCATGACGGGCTGCGATTTTCTCCTGCTCGACGAGCCGTCCATGGGCCTGGCGCCGCTTTTGATGTACGAAATGTTCCGCACCCTCAAGAAATTGAACGAGGAAGGCCTGACCATTCTGTTGATCGAACAGAATGCCAAGGTGGCCCTGTCCTTCGCCCATCGGGGGTATGTCCTGGATACCGGCGAGATCAAAATTTCCGGGACGGCCGAGGAATTGCGCAATGATCCCGAGGTGAAGCGCGCCTATCTGGGGGGCTGATCGGCGTCCGGGGTCACCCCTGGCGACGGCGTCGGTTGGGGGACGGCCAGGGTTACGCCGCGGGAGTCTCTTTCGCCTTGGCAGTGGAATATTTATTATTTTCTCTTCGATGGATTGAAAACCGTCCCGCTTGGGGCTAAAAGGGCGGCGATGGCGGAAAAGACCATACTTTTCGTCGCCCCGGCCCAGGCGGTGACGCAGCTCTTCCCCTTCCTCAAGGAGGCCGGGGTTACGGCCGGCATTGCCGACTCCCTGGTCGCCGCCATGGCGGCCGTGCGCAAGGCGCGTCCCTGCGTCATCTTTTCCCAGGTCAAAATCGGCCCGTACGCGGCCCAGTCCCTGCTGGCCGAGGCGGCCAAGGACCCGGAGTTCCCTCCCGTCATCGTCTTTACCGACCGCGGTTCGGCCAATGAGGCCGCCCAGTTTTTGGGGGCCGGCGCCAAGGACTATTGGCTCGAACCCCTGTCCTGGGAGAAGATCCAGGCCGTCCTGCCGGTCGCGCCCGCACCGGCGCCGCCCCAGCCCGCGCCGGCGGCGGCCGCCCATCGGGACGTCACCGGCAAGGGCTTCGCCATCGTGGGCGAGCACCCGCTGATCAAACGGGTGTTGGCCCTGGCCCGGCAGGTGGCCCGCTCCAAGGCCACGGTGCTCATTTCCGGCGAATCCGGCACCGGCAAGGAAATGTTCGCCCGCTACCTGCACGCCACCTCGGATCGGGCCGAGGGGCCGTTTATCGCCATCAACTGCGCCGCCCTGCCCGAGCATCTTCTGGAATCGGAGCTGTTCGGCCACGAGAAGGGGGCCTTCACCGGGGCCATCGCCCGCAAGCTCGGCAAGTTCGAACTGGCCCAGGGCGGCACCATCCTGCTCGACGAAATTTCCGAGATGGACCTGGGGCTCCAGGCCAAGCTCTTGCGCGTGCTCCAGGAGAGCGAATTCGACCGGGTGGGGGGCGTCGAGACCGTGCGGGTGGACGTTAGGGTGCTGGCCACCACCAACCGCAAGCTCGATGACGCCGTGGCCGAGGGCAAGTTCCGGCAGGACCTCTACTATCGCTTGAACGTCATTCCCCTCAAACTGCCGTCCCTGCGCGAACGCGGCGACGACATCCTGCTGTTGGCCCGGTTTTTTGTGGACCGCTTCCGCAAGGCCTACAACCTGCCGCCGTTGGCCTTTTCCGACGAGGCCCGGCAGTGGCTTCTGGGCTACGACTGGCCGGGCAACGTGCGCGAGCTGCAAAATCTCATGGAACGGGCCGTGCTGCTGGCCGGCAACGGTCCCATCGCCGTGGCCCATTTCCTGCTCGATCCCGATGCCTGGCCGGACAGTCTGGCCGGGCTGGACGAGGAGACGTCGACCGGCACCGCACCGGCCGCCGCGCCGGCCGCCGCCGTGCCGGAGCTGACCGATCAGGGCAACGTGCTGCCCCTGGAGGTCATGGAACGGCACATGATCATGAAAAGTCTGGACCAGACCGAGGGCAACCGGACCCAGGCTGCCCAGCTCCTCGGCATTTCCGTGCGGACCCTGCGCAACAAGCTGAACGAATACCGCAAACTCGGCATCGACGTTCCCTGATTCCGGCATGACCCAGCCCGGCATCTACAATATCCTGATGTATTCCCACGACACCTATGGTCTGGGACATCTGCGCCGGACCATGGCCATCGCCGACCATCTGCGCCAACGCGGGGTCAATATCCTCATCCTGACCGGATCGTCCCTGGCCGGGCGCTTCGAGATTCCCGACGGCGTGGATTTCGTGCGCATCCCGGGCATGATCAAGAAGACCAATGAGGAATACCTGCCGCTGTCCATCAAGATCAACGCCCGCCACGCCTTAAACATCCGCCGCAACATTATCGTGGCCACGGCCAAGGCCTTCCAGCCCCACCTCTTCATTGTGGACAAGGCGCCCATGGGCCTCAAGCGCGAGGTGATCCCCACGCTCAAGTGGCTCAAACGCCGGCTGCCCCGCACCCGGACCATTCTGGGCCTGCGTGACATCATGGACGACGCGGCCTCCACCATCCGGGACTGGCGCGACAAGGGCGTCTACGAGGTCCTCGAACGCTATTACGCGGAAATTTGGGTCTACGGCGACCAGCAGTTCTACGATCCCATCCAGCAGTATGCCATTCCGGACAATATCAGCGCCAAGATGGTGTTCACGGGCTACATCCCCCGCCGCGCCCCGGCCGCTGCGGCCGTCGCCCGGGCCCAGCGCGAGGAGCGGCTCAATCCCTGCGACCGGCTGGTGCTGGTGACCACCGGCGGCGGGGGCGACGGTTATCCGCTCATGGACGCCTATCTGCGGATGCTGGAGGCGGACGACCCGCCGGCGTACCGGAGCATTTTGGTCTCCGGTCCCTTCATGCCTCGCCCCCGGCGCGAGGAGATCGCCCGCCGGGGCCGCGCAGCTGCGGGTGCGCTTCTACCATTTCTATCGGCGGATGGAGACCTTGATCGGCCTGTCCGACGCCGTGGTGACCATGGGCGGCTACAATACCGTGTGCGAAATCCTGTGCCAGGGCCGGCCGTCGCTGGTGGTGCCCCGGGAAACGCCGCGCCTGGAGCAGCGCATCCGGGCCGAGATGTTTTGCCGCCAGGGGCTGGTCGAATTCCTGCCCTGGGCCGAACTGTCTCCGGCAACGCTGCGGCAGCGGCTGGATCGCCTGCTCGACGCGCCGGAGCCCTACCGCCAGGCCATGGCCCGCTTTCCGTTTTCCGGGCTGTCGGTTATTTCCGAGCGGGTGGCCGCGTTTCGGCAGGACTTGTGCCGTCCCGACCCGACCCGGCCGGGCGCCCGGCCCGATCCGGCCTGTCTGCCGATCGTCGAGTAGGGGAGAAAACCGCAAACGGGGCCTTGCCCCGCGCCTCCTGGATCGGGGGAAGACATTGTTGGGGAGTGCGTGCGCGATCATGGACGGCAAGACGACAGCCAATGCGACACGCGGGGACCTGCCCCCGGCCGGGGCCCCGGTGCTGGTGATGATCCTCAAGGGCTACCCCCGCCTGTCCGAGACGTTTATTTCCAACGAAATCGCCTTGCTGGAGCAGTCGGGCTTCCGGGTGCGCATCGTGTCCATGCGCCGTCCCCGGGAGGACTTCTGCCACGCCTCGGTGGCGCGCATCCGGGCCGAGGTCGTCTACCTGCCCGAGCGCATTCTGCCCCATCTGCCGATGCTGCTCTATGAGAACGTCCGGGCCTTTTGGGCCGCGCCCCGCAACTACTGCCGGGCCGTGCGCCGCATGGTCGGGCAGTTGCGCCGGACCAAGCGCCTGGCCACGCTCAAGCACCTGCTCCAGGCCGGCTATCTGGTCCGCCGGGCCCTGCGGCCGGGCGAACCGGCCCATTTGCACGCCCATTTCGCCCATTCCCCGACCTCGGTGGCCCTCTACGCCGGGATCATCAGCGGGCTGCCCTTCAGCTTTACCGGCCACGCCAAGGACGTTTGGACCCAGGACCCGGCCCGGCTGGCCGAGAAGATCGGCCAGGCCGCCTTCGTCGTCACCTGCACCGAGGCCAATCGCTGCTATCTGACCCGCCTCTCGCCAAACGGCACGCCGATTTTTGCCGTGTACCACGGCATCGATTTGGGGTTGTTCCGCCCGGACGGCCGGCGGCCCGAGCCGACGCCGCCGTATCGTTTTCTCTCCGTGGCCCGGCTGACGGCCAAGAAGGGCCTGGATACGGTGCTGGACGCCCTGGCCGTCCTGATCCGGCGGGGCATCCCGTGCAGCCTGGATGTGGTGGGGGAGGGCGAGGAGCGGGCCGCCTTGGAGGCCCGGGTGGCCCGGCTGGGCCTGACCGATCAGGTCCGGTTCCACGGCGCCCTGGCCCATGAGCGTGTGCGGAAACTCTATGCGCGGGCCGACGCCTTCGCCCTCGGCTGCCGGGTCCTGGCCAACGGCGACCGGGACGGCGTGCCCAACGTGCTGGTCGAGGCCATGGCCATGGGGTTGCCCGTGGCGGCCACCGACGTCTCGGCCCTGCCGGAGTTGGCCGTCGATGGCGTGACGGCCCTGACCTGCCCGCCCGACGAGCCCGAACGCCTGGCCGACAATCTGCTGCGGCTGGTCACCGACGGGGCCTTGCGGCGGCGGCTGGTGGCGGCGGGGCCGGGAGGCCGTGGCCCGGGATTTCGACAACACGGCCAACATCCGCCGGCTGGCCGCCATTTTCGCCCACCATGCCGGGGCGCCGGCCGGTCGGTTCGCGCCGGTCGTGGTCGGGGGGCGGTCATGAGCATCGCCCTCTACGCGCCGCTCAAACCTCTCGACCATCCCAATCCTTCCGGGGATCGCACCATCGGCCAGGAACTGGCCGCGACCCTGACCGAGCAGGGCCTGCATCTGACGGTGCCAAGCCGCTTCCGTTCCCGCTGGTTCTCGTCGCGGCCCTCGCTGTGGTTTGCGGCCCTGGGCGAACGCCGCCGGGCCCTGGAGGAGGCCAGCCGGGCCCGGGTGACCCTGTGGCTCACCTACCACACCTATTACAAGTCGCCGGACGTCATCGGTCCCTACGTGGCCCGGGAACTGGGCATCCCCTACGTGATCTTCCAGGGCATCTATTCCACCAGGCCCAAGCGGGCCCTCAAGACCCGGATCGGCTACCTCTGTAACCGGGCGGCCCTGACCCAGGCCCAGCTGGTCTTTTCCAACCGCCGGCTCGATCTGGAGAACCTGCGGCGGATCGTGCCCGAGGAGCGGTTGGCCTACGTGGTGCCGGGCATCGATCCCGGCATGTTCGCCTTTGACGGCCGGGCCAGACGCGAGCTGCGCCGGCAGTGGGGCGTGACCGACGAGCCGGTGGTGGTCACGGCCGCCATGTTCCGCGACGACGTCAAGACGCGCAGCCTGGTGTTCCTGCTGGAGCAGCTGGGCGAACTCTACCGGGAGGGCCGGCGTTTTTTTCTAGTCGTGGCCGGGGACGGCGAGACCCGGGAGCGGCTGACCGCCCTGGCCGCCGCGGAACTGCCCGGCTGCCATCGCTTTTTGGGGCTGGTCCCCCGGCAGTCCCTGGGCGCGGTCCTGGGGGCCGGGGACGTGTTCGCCTTCCCGGGCCTCCACGAGTCCCTCGGCATGGTCTACCTGGAGGCCCAGGCCGCCGGCTTGCCGGTGGTGGCCTTTGCCGATGGCGGCGTGCCCGAAGTGGTGCGCCACGGCCGGACCGGTCTGCTTACGCCGCCCGAGGATGCCGAGGCGTATCGCCGGGCCCTGGTGTGGCTGTTGGACGACAAGGTCCGCCGCCGGGCCATGGGCGAGGCGGCCGAGGCCTATGTGCGCCAGTGCCATGACCGGGCGAACACCTACCGGCTGATGGCGGAAACCCTGGCGACCCTGGCCGGGGAGGCGTGAAATTCTCCCTGGCGCGGCGGAAAATTTTGTGGTAGCCGTATCTTGTTGTTCATATAGATTTATTGAACTGTTTTGCACATCCGATCCGGGCTGCGGGGTGTCGTAGGCGCGCCGGATCGGATTGGAGCCAGCAGATGGCCAGTTTGAGTGAGACACCCCTACGCGATTTGCCCCCCACTCGCCCGTTGACCCTGGGGCTCTGGACCACGGCGGCCGCCGCGGCCCGGACCCTCCTCGAAGCCCAGGCCAGCGAGGGCCTGGTCCTTGACGGCGGCCGCCCGCTGGGCGTGATCACCAGCCGGGGCCTGTCCCGGCTGCTGGCCCGGCACGCGGAGCAGACCACCCATTTGGCCGTACGCGATATCATGGACCCGGTGGCCGTGGCCCCGGACGCCGAACTGCTGCCGGCCGCCTTGCGGCATGTGCTGGCCGCGCCGTCGCGGCGTCTGGCCGTGGTGGACGTCAAGGGCATGACCGTGGGCGTGCTGGCACCGTCCCATGTGGCCCGGGCCTACGGCGGCGGCGACGAATTGGCCGGCCGGACCGTGGCCGAGGCCATGACCCGGACGGTGGTGACCGCCCGGTCCGAGGAGATGGCGACCACGGTGCTCGGCCGCATGGCCCGAGCGACGGTGGGCAGCGTCGTGGTGGTGGATGCGGCGGACAAGCCGCAGGGTCTGTTCACGGCCCGGGACGCCATGGAGCTTCTGGCCCGGGAGCGCCCGTTGCGAAACCTCCGGCTGGGCGAGTGCATGCGGGCGCCGGTGGTGGCCGTTTCGCCGCAGATGGGGTTGGATGCGGCCCTCGGCGGCATGGACGGCCAGGGCGGGGGGCGGTTGGCCGTGACGGCCGCCGCCGGGTTTTTGTTGGGCCTGCTCACCTGGACCGATATCGTCAAGGTCCTGGTCGAGGCCTGCGCCGAGGTCGAGGACGTCCGGCATCGGGAAGAGGCCGCCTTCTACCGCGATCTCTACGACAATGCGCCCCAGGGCCTTTTTCGGATGGACCTGGACGGCCGCCTGCTGACCGCCAACGCCACCCTGGCCCGGCTGGTCGGGTTCGACAGCGCGGATACCTTCTTGAACCGGGGCCGGCAGATCGTGCACCCCCTGCGCCTGGACCTGCCGGAACGGCGGGAGCTTCTGATTCGGGCCCTGTCGAGTCCCCAGGCCGTTTCCTTCGAGTCCCGCGTCTTTCATCAGGACGGAACCTCGTCCAGGATTTCCTGCATCGTGCGGGCGGTCCGGGACGAGGTGGGGGCGCCGACCCATCTGGAGGGGGCCTGCGCCGACGCGGAAGGCGGCGACGCCCCGGGCGCCGGCCTGCTCAACGAGGAGAGCTACCGTTCCATCGTCGAGCACCAGACCGAACTGATCTGCCGCTACAGTCCCGAGGGGCGGCTGATTTTGGCCAACGCCGCCTTTGCCCGCTACTGGGGCACCACCCCCGAGGATTGCGTCGCCAAGAATTTTCAGCCCGACGTGCCGGAAGAGGACCGCATCCGGGTGGCCAACCGGCTGGGTGCCCTGACCCGGGAGCGGCCCACCACCGGGTTCGAATTCCGGGTGCTCCGCCCGGACGGGCGGTTGCGCTGGCAGCGCTGGACCTGCCGGGCCATTTTCGACGCCGCCGGTCGGCTGTTGGAATACCAGGCCGTGGGGCGCGACATCACCGGCCGCAAGCGGGCCGAGGAACGGTTGCGGGCCCAGTGCCTGTTCGCCCAGACGCTGTTGGAGGCCATGCCGGCCCCGGTCTACTACAAGGATGCCAATGGTCGCTTCCAGGGCTGCAACAAGGCCTTCGAGAGCCTGCTCGGCATGCCCCGCGAGCAGGTGATCGGGCATGACGACTACGCTGTCCTGCCGGCGGAGCAGGCGGCGGTCCATATCGGAAAGGATCGGGAGCTGATCCACCGCGGCGGCCGGCAGTTCTATGAGACCAGCCTGGAGACCGCCATCGGGCAACGGCATGTGCTGTTGCGCAATTCCCTTTTCCGCGACGGGGACGGCAACGTGGCCGGCATCATCGGCATCGCCCTCGACATCACCGAACGCAAGCAGGCCGAGGTGGCGGCCACCAGAATCCGCAGCGACTTGGAGGCGGGCCTGGCCCGGCACGCCGAGGAACTGCGCGAGGCCAACAGTCGGCTGACGGCCGAAGTGGCCGAACGCCAGCGCATCGAGGTCGAGTTGCGGCGCAGCACGCTCTTTCTGGAGTCCGTGCTCAATGCCATCCAGGACGGCATCTGCGTGTTGGGCCCGGACATGACCGTGCTCAAGGCCAACAAGGCCATGCGCATGCTCTACGCGAAACATGGCGAGCCGGAAGGGCAGAAGTGCCATGCGGCCTTTCGCAGCCAGCCCTCCCCCAGCGCCAAGTGCCCGTTCCATCATACGCTCAGCACGGGCAAGCTGGCCATCTGCTCGGTGCCCAAGCTGGACGGCGACGAGGCCGTCGGCTGGCTGGAGATTTACAGCTATCCGCTGTTCGCCGAGGACGGTGCCGTGAGCGGGGTGACCGAGATCGTGCGCGACGTGACGGCCCGCAAGAAGTTGGAGTCCGAGCTGGCCGCCGCTTTGGAGCTGGCCGAGGCCGGCAGCCAGGCCAAGGGGGCCTTTCTGGCCAACATGAGCCACGAGATCCGCACGCCCCTCAATGCCGTGCTCGGCTACGTCCAGCTCATGCTGCACGACAGCCTGGAGTCCCGGCAGCGCGAGCGGCTGACCGTGGTGGAGGAATCGGCCGCGACCCTGCTTTCCATCATCAACGACATTTTGGACTACTCCAAGATCGAGGCCGGCCGCATGGAGATCAAGGCCGAGCCCTTCGACCTCATGCGCTGCCTGGAGGCCGTCATCAGGGAGCAGGAGGTGCTGGCCCGGGACAAGGGCCTGGAGCTTACGCTGGATTGCGATCCCGGGCTGCCGCGCGTCGTGCGGGGCGACGGTCTGCGCCTGCGCCAGATCCTGCGCAATCTGGTCAATAACGCGGTCAAGTACACCGAGAAGGGCGGGGTGACGGTCACGGCCGCCCTGGAGACCGTCGGTCAGCCGGAAGCGACCGGTACCCCGGGTCATGCTGCGCTTCTGCGTGACCGATACCGGGCTGGGCATCCCCGAGGACCAGCAGGCCACCATTTTCGACAGCTTCACCCAGGTGGACGGCAGCCTGACCCGGCGACAGTCCGGCACCGGTCTGGGCCTGGCCATCTGCCGGCGTCTGGCCGGCCTGATGGGCGGTTCCCTGTCCCTGGAAAGCCAGCCCGGCGCGGGGAGCGTTTTTTACCTCCTGTGCCCCTTCGAGGAAGTGCGCTTCGCCATCCCGGTCAGTCGGCCGGCCGACGTGGAGGCGGGCGACGCCACCTTGCCGCCGCTCCGCATCCTTTTGGTCGAGGACAACCGGGTCAACCGGATGTTCGCCGAGGATCTGCTGGCCAGCCGGGGGCATACCGTGGTCACGGCCGACGACGGCCGGGCTGCCCTGGACTATTTGGCCACCAATCCGGTCGATGTGGTGCTCATGGACATCCAGATGCCGGTCATGGACGGCCTGACCGCCACCCGGGCCATCCGGGGCGGGGAGCCGGGCATCGATCCGGAGCTGCCGGTGATCGGCCTGTCCGCCTACGCCATGGACCAGGAACGGGAGCGCTTTCTGGCCGCCGGCCTGGACGGCTACATCACCAAGCCCATCGACGAGCGGGACTTTTTCGCCACCGTGCGTCAGGCCCTGGCCAAACGCGGCCGGACCGCGGCGAGCCGGAAGCCGACACCGCCGGCCGAGGCGTCGGCGGCACCCGGTGCGGCCGCACCGCACCGGGCCCGTAGCGAGCTCATGGCCAGGGTCGGCCGGGAATTCCAAATTTCGGTGCCCCAGCAGTTGGCGACGCTGGAGACCGCCTTGCGCGACAGCGATTTGACCGTGTGCGAACGGGTGGCCCATACCCTCAAGGGCAACGCGGCCATGTTCGGAGCGGCAGCCATGCGGGCGGCGGCCGCCCGGGCCGAGGCGGCCGCCGCCAACGGCGACATCCGGGCCGTGCGCGCCGTTGCCCCGTCCCTGGCCGAGGCCTGCCGGGCGGTGGTGGACAACATGGATACCTTTTGTCCCGGCTGGGCGGCTAAGTCCGTGCGTGCGTTTTCCGGTGTTTTGCGATAGGAGAGGGCGTTCTTTCCAAGGAAGTACCTATGTCGCGAACCGTGTATTATCTGTTGCGCCACGCACCGACGCTTTGGAATTTGGAAAAACGCATTCAGGGCCATTGGGACAGCGAACTCGTGCCGGATTGTTCGGCCAAGATCGAGGCCCTGGCCCCGCGCCTGGATGCCCTGGATTTGTCCCGTATCCTGACAAGCGATCTGGGGCGGGCCAAATCCACCACCGGCATGCTGAATTTGCATCTGCGGCTGCCGGTTACTGTGGAACGCCGTCTGCGCGAACAGCAGTTCGGCGATTGGACCGGCAAATACTGGCGGGATATTCCGGCCGAGGCCCTCAAGGCCGCCGCGGCCCAGGGATGGGACTTCCGGCCGCCCGGAGGCGAGAGCCGCGCCGATGTCCGGATGCGGGTCGAACACGCCCTGCTCGACGCCAGCCGTTCCGCCCCGGGGCGCAATGTCCTGGTCGTGACCCACCAGGGCGTCATCAAATCCCTGCTCAACCATCTGCTCGGCCGGTCCTTCCTGCCGGACGACGCGCCGGCCTTCGATCCCGACCGGTTGCAGCAGGTCGTCTGCCAGGACGGCGTTTGTCGCCCGGTACGCTCGACCTCGATTTCCCCTTCCCGTGAAGATCGCCGTCTACTGCCAGCATGTCCTCGGCATGGGGCATCTCCTGCGCACCCTGGCCATCCTGGAGGCGCTCCCCGGCCATGAGCGACTGCTGTGCGCGGGCGGGCCGGCTTCGCCGGCAGCCCTGCCCGAGGGTGTGCGACTGGTCCGGTTGCCGGCCCTGGCCATGGATGCGGATTTCGGCGCCCTGACCCTGGCGGGCGAGGCCCTGGAGCAGGCCAAGGCCGAACGCCGGCAGCGGCTGTGGCAGACCCTGGAAACCCTGCGGCCGGACGTCTTTTTCGTCGAGCTCTATCCGTTCGGGCGCAAGGCCTTCGAGTTCGAGCTGACGCCGGTCCTGACCGCCATCCGGGAGGGCCGGTTCGGGCCGTGCGCGGTCGTTTGCGGCGTGCGGGACATTTTGGTCGAGAAAAAGGACCAGGCCGCCTACGAAGCCCGGGTCATCGACCGATTGCGGCGGTTTTTCGACGCCGTGCTCGTCCACGCCGATCCGCGGCTGTTCCCCTTGTCCGAAACCTTTGCCCGGCTGGACGATATTCCGGTGCCGGTGCGCTATACCGGCTACGTGGCCCCGGTCCGCCGGCCGGGACGGACGCGGGCGGCCGTGCGCCGGGAATTCGGCGTGGCCGAGGATGCCGCCTGGATCGTGGTCAGCGCCGGCGGGGGACGGGTCGGCTCCGAGGTGCCCTTGGCCGTGCTGGCCGCCTGCCGGGAGCAGCCGCGGCTGGCTCGGGCGGCCGTGCGGATTTTTGCCGGCCCCTATGCGCCGGCTGCGGCCTATGCCGCCATGGAACAGGCCGCAGCCGGCCTGCCAGACGCCCGGGTGGCCCGGTTCGCCCCGGGCTTTGTCGATCTTCTGGCCGCCGCCTGATCTCTCGGTCAGCCTGGCGGGCTATAACACGGTGATGGATGTGCTGGCGGCCGGCGCGCGGGCGCTGGTGACGCCGTTCGACCAGAACCGGGAACAGCGGCTGCGCGCCGAACGCCTTCGGGACCGGGGGCTTCTCGGCCTGGTGGAACCGGCCGAACTCGCGCCGGCCGCCTTGGCCGACCGCCTGCTGGCCGCCCTGGACGGTCCGCCGCCGCCGCCGGCCGCCATCGACCTCTCCGGCGCGGCGACCACGGCCCGGCTCCTGACGGGACTGTCCCGGCGTTCCGGGGCATGACGCCCCGCGCCGTTTCCCCTCCCTTCATTTCCTGAGAAAGAGCGCGTCGCCCGAGGCGATAGCGCCCGAGGCGTCGCGGCAGTAGTCGTAGAGGCCGTGCAGCACCAGGCCGTATGCCGCCAGATAGGCTTCCAATTCCGGCAGCAGGGCCTGGCCGGCGTAGAGCGGATAGCGGGCGGTTTCGGCCACCACCGCCGTAACGCCGGGGAGAAGGTCCGCCGCGCCGCGCAGGGCCGGCAGCTCGTAGCCCTGGACGTCGAGCTTGATGATGTCGGCCCGTTCGAGTCGTGTATCCAGGCGCACCACCGGCACGTCCACGATTTCGGTGACGGGCAGGGCCTGGCCGGCGTACTTGTCCCGGATGCCGGTGGGGAGGAGCAGCGAGGACAGGGTGGGGCGGCTTAAGACCGTCAGCGGCAGGGTGGCCGCTTCCTCGCCGAGGGCGGCGGCCACGACGGCCACCCGGGGATCGTCCCGGAACCGTTTGGCCAGTTTGCGGGCCAGCCGGGGCTGGGGCTCGAAGGCCATGATCCGGGCCCGGGGCAGGGCGGCCAGCAGCCGGACCGTGACGTTGCCCTTGTTGGCGCCGCCGTCGATCACGATCGGCTCGGACGGGAGCGCCAGGGCTGCCAGCGTGCCGATCCAACCTTCCACGCTCAGACGTTCCCCCCGTTCCAGATCCGTTTCCAGAGGCAGGCGCAGGGTGAAGACCGCCTGGCCGTCGTCCGTCTGGTCGAAGGCCAGGGAACCGCCCATGTTCTTGACCAGCCGTGAGGCCAGGGGCAGCCCCATCCGTTCGCCCTTCTCCTCGAAGGGGAGGAAGAGCAGCTCGGGTTCCTTGATCGGGATGGGCTGGGGAAAACGCACTTCCAGGAGCACGAAGCGATGGCTGACGCCCGTTTCGAGCCGCACGGTCTGGCCGCCCGACAGCCGGGAGGCCGCGAAACGGATCAGGCTCGACACCACCTGGGAGAGCAGGTCCGGGTCCAGCCGGGCGTCGGGCAGGTTTTCGGTCAGCCGGGACACCACCTGGACGTCCTTGGCCGCCAGTTCCGGACCCAGGAAGTCCAGGGCGGTGGTGACGATGGGGGCCAGGGGACACAGCCGGGGACGCGGGATCACCGGGTGCAGGTAATTGCCGATTCTGTCCAGAATGGCCTCCAGACGGCGGGATTCGGCCAGGATGATGTCGAGCTCCCGGCTTTCCGGCAGGCGGGCCTTCAGCCGGTGGGCGAAGCCGGCGATGGAAAAGAGGGGATTGCGGATCTCGTGGGCCACTTCGGCCGTGATGGCGCCGAGGGTCTTGAGCTTTTCCTCCTGGACCACGAAGCGTTCCAGCTCCACCCGGTCGGTCAGGTCCACGACGATGCCCTCCAGCAGGGCGGGAAATCCCGGTTCCGACGGCACGGACGGCATGAGCGTCAGCAGGGCCTGGACCGTGGAGCCATTTTTGTGCAGCAGGCGGCATTCCGTCACCTGGCTGCGCTCCTGGGCCTCGGCGTTTTTGAGGCAGTCCCGGACCCGGGGCCGGTCGTCCGGGTGGACCCGGGAGAGAAACCAGCCCGGCGTGCCCATGGCCTCTTCCGGGCTGTCGCCGAGCATGGCCTGAGCGCACGGATTGACGAACTCCAGTTCGTGGTCGGCCCGGAGCATGAAGACGAGCAGCGGCAGGTTGTGCACCAGGGTGCGGTAGCGGGTTTGGGCCCTGGCCACGTCCCGGGCCAGCCGGACCCGTTCCAGGACCGCCTTGAGGGCGTGGTCCAGCAGGTCGAAGCTGACGATGGGCTTTTCCAGATAATCCGCCGCGCCGAGCCGAAAGGCCCGGATCACGCCGGTGATCTCGTCCTGGCCGGAAATGACGATGACCGGCGGGGCGTTTTCCTCGCCGGACAGGGCGGCCAGCACTTCGAAACCGTCGAGTACGGGCAGGCGCAGGTCGAGAAGCACGGCCTCGGGATGCTCCCGCCGGATGCAGGCCAGGCCCTCCCGGCCGTCGCCCGCTTCCAAGGCCGTATAACCGGCGTCGGTCAACCACAGGCTGATGCCGCGGCGCACGTCCGCGTCGTCTTCGATGACCAGTACGGGAGGAGATGTTGCGTCCATGGCAGTCGCTCCGGGCGGACTTTTCGGGAAAACGCCGGATGCCGGCCGAATGGGGCCGGGCGGTTTTTCCCATAGGTAAACGGTATAGCGTATTGCCGGGGCTTCGACCAGGGGGGCGGGGCGGCAGGGCGGCCGAGGGGGGAGCAAGACGGCGATTTCCTCTTGCAAAAATGTCAATTGCTGTCTAGAAGTGGGTTCGCCGTGCCGCTTTGCGGGCGCTGGCCGGGCCTTTGGAGAGAGGCCTGGCGCGCCTTGCCCGCAGCGGACGGAGACACGGCGCTGGTTTTGGGTAGACTGTACAAAAACGTCACGAGAGGGGGATGCCATGAACGCGGCGGATACCGCATTCGTGCTGATTTCGGCTGCCCTAGTCATGCTGATGACTCCGGGCGTCGCGCTGTTTTATGGTGGCATGGTCCGGGCCAAGAATATTCTTGGTACGCTTATGCAATCCTACATTTTGCTCGGCACCGTCTCATTGTTGTGGGCCGTGGTGGCCTACAGCCTGTCCTTCAGCGGGGACATCGGCGGCCTGATCGGCACCTGGATTTCGCTTTCCTCAATAATGTTGGCGTGGCGCCCAAGCCGGGTGTGGACATATTCCGCACTTCGCCTTCATGATCTTCCAGTGCATGTTCGCCGTCATCACGCCGGCCCTCATCACCGGCGCCTTTGCCGAGCGCATCAAATTTTCCGGCTTTCTGCTCTTCACCTCGCTGTGGATCCTTTTGGTCTACTGTCCCATGGCCCCACTGGGTCTGGGGCGGCGGCTGGATGGCCAAGATGGGTGCCCTCGATTTCGCCGGCGGCGCCGTGGTCCACATGAGCTCGGGCGCCTCGGCTTCTGGCCGGGGCCCTGTATCTGGGCCGGCGTCAGGGCTACGGCAAGCAGGCCTTTATTCCGCATAACCTGCCGTTGACCATCCTGGGCGCGGCCCTGCTCTGGTTCGGCTGGTTCGGCTTCAACGCCGGCAGCGCCCTGGCCGCCAACGGTCTGGCCGCCTCGGCCTTCGTCACCACCCATCTGGCTGCCGCCGCCGCGGCCGTGAGCTGGATCGTGGTGGAATGGCTGCATCGGGGCAAGGCCCACCACCCTGGGCATGGCCTCGGGCGCCCTGGCCGGTCTGGTGGCCATCACCCCGGCCGCCGGCTTCGTCGGGCCGATGGCCGCCATCGTGATGGGACTCATCGCCGGCGGGCTCTGCTACGGCGGCGTGTTGCTCAAGAGTGTGCTCAAGTACGACGATTCGCTGGACGTGGTCGGCATCCACGGCCTGGGCGGCACCTTCGGCGCCCTGGCCACCGGGCTTTTCGCCAGCAAGGCGGTCAACGAGCTCGGGGCGAACGGGCTGTTCTACGGCAACCCCGGTCAGCTGTGGATTCAGTTCGTGTCGGTGGTGGCCACCTGGGGCTTCTGCTTCGTCATGTCGCTCATCCTTTTAAGGTCGTAGACGTGATGGTCGGTGTTCGGGTAAGTCAGGAGGATGAAAACAAGGGCCTCGACGTTACCCAGCACAGTGAAGTCGGCTATCAGCTCTAACGTGGGGAAAGGAGCGCGCCATGAAGAAGATCGAAGTCATCACCCGGCCGTACAAGCTCGATGAGATCAAGGAAAAGCTTACCGGTATCGGCATCAAGGGCATGACCGTGTCCGAGGTCAAGGGCTTCGGCCGGCAACGCGGCCATACGGAAGTCTACCGCGGCGCCGAATACCAGGTGGATTTTCTGCCCAAGGTGAAGATCGAGCTGGTGATCGAGGACGGCCTGGCCGACGAGGTCATCCGGACCATCCAGGCCGCGGCCCAGACCGGCGAAGTCGGTGACGGCAAGATTTTCGTCACCACCGTGGACGAGGTCATCCGCATCCGCACCGGCGAAACCGGCAACGCGGCTGTGTAAGACGCTGTCCGGCGCCCGGGCTTTCCGGCTCCGGCGGCACGCGAAAAACGAAACCAGACCGGGGAGGGCGTCTTGCGGGGCGTCCCTTCCCGGTCTGTTGTTGCCAAGCCCTGGAGTCAGATATGCCATCCGAGGCGATGCGGCCGGCAAGCGCGGCCGTGCTGGTGGAGGGACGGGCCCTGCTGGACGCGGCCTTGGCCGACGGCCGGGTGGGCGTGGACTATGTGGCGGCCTTGGCCGACGCCTACGACCGTTATTTCCGGGACCGGCTCGGCGAACGGGAGGCCGGGGAGGGGGGCGATGCCGGCTTCGCCCTGGTGGCCGTCGGCGGCTACGGCCGGCGGGAGCTGTGCCCGGCCTCGGACATCGACGTGCTGCTCGTCTTTGCCGGCCAAACGCCCGAAGTCGCCCCGGAGCTGGCCCGGTTTCTCTTTTTCCCCTGTGGGACCTGGGCCAGGAACTCGGGCACGGGGGTCCGCAGCATCGACGAGTGTCTCGCCCTGGCCAAGGACGATCCGCAGGTGCTTGGCCACCTTCCTGGACAGGCGCTTCGTGGCCGGTGACCCCGACGTGGCCGCGCAACTGTCCGCGCGCCTGGAACAGGCGGTCCTGGCGCCGGGCGCCGCCGGTTTCGTCGCTTGGCTGGCCGCCGGCAACGAGGGTCCGACGGCGCAACTTCGGCGATGCCGGGGGCATGCTCGAACCCAATCTCAAAAACGGCCTGGGCGGGCTTCGTGACGGGCATCAGGTGCGCTGGCTGGTCCGGCTGGCCCGGTCGCGGGGGGCCGACCTGACGGCCCTGGCCCCGGAACTGGCGGTTCTGGACGAGGATACCCGCTTCCTGCTGGTCGTGCGCTGCCACCTCCACCGTCTGGCCGGTCGGGCCAACGACAAGCTCTATTTCGAATTCCAGGAGCGCCTGGCCGCCGCCCTGGGCTTCACCGACGACTCCGCCGGCCGGGGCGTGGAGCGGTTTTTGGCTCGGCTGCTCCATCGGATGGCCGCCATCAAGGCGTTGCGGCAGTCCATGTGGCCGCTGTTGGCCGGTGCCTGCGGCGCGCTCGACCTGACGGCCCCGGCCGCCGTGGTGGCCGAGGGCGTGGAAGCGGCCCCGGAAGGGCTGCGTTTTGCCGACGGTCTGTCCGATGCCGCGGCCATGGAACGGCTCTGGCCGCTGTTGGCCGAGGCGGCCCGCAGCGGTGCACCCCTGGCCCACGCCACCTTCTGCCGCTTGCGCTGCCTGGCCGGGCCCCTGGCCGATCTGGCCCGGGTGTCGCCCCGGACCGGCCGGGCCATCTACGAGGCGCTCGGCGCAATCATGATGGAGGACGCCGACGGCCTGGCCCTGGACGCCTTGCTGGAGACGGGCATCCTGGGGGCCTTGCTGCCGGAGTTCGCCCGGGTGGCCGACCTGGTGAGCTTCGATCTCTACCACGTCCATCCGGTGGGCCGGCACAGCCTGGAGACGGTGCGGCTGCTGGCCGCCATCCGGCGCGAGGGCACGCCCCGGTATGCCGCGTTGCTGGCCGGTCTGCCCCGGCCGGAATGGGCCTTTTGGGGGGCGTTGCTCCACGACGTGGGCAAGGGCCTGGGCGGCGGCCATGCCGAGAAGGGCGGTGAGCTGGCCGAGGTCATGCTGGCCGGCCTGTCCGCGCCCCTGGAGGACTCGGCGGGGCGTCGGCGCCCTGGTGCGCGAGCATTTGCTGCTGCCGGACATGGCCACGGGCCGGGATCTGGCCGATCCGGACGTGGTGGCCGGCGTGGCCGGCCGGGTGGCCACGGTGGAAATGCTCGACATGCTTATTGTACTCGCCCGGTGCGACGGGCTTGGCCACCGGCCCCCAGGCCTGGACGGGCTGGAAGGAATCCCTCGTGTTCGAGCTGGCCGACAAGGTGCGGGCGGCCATTGCCCAGGGGCGGCTCTTCGATACCCGGGACGCCGCCATCATGCTGGAAACGCGCGACCGGCTGCGGGAGCTGGCCCGGGACCGCTTCCCGCCGGAGGCCCTTGGAGCGGACGGTACTGGCCATGCCGCCGCGCTATCTGGTGGCCGTGTCGCCGGAGGACATCCTGGCCCATCTGGATCTGCTGACGGAACTCGACGCGGCCGAGGCCGAGACCCGGCGCATGCGTTCCTCCCGCAAGGGCGAGGGGGACGTGGTCGTGCTGCACCACGCCGCCTTGGAGGACGGCACCGGTTTCGCCGTCACCGTGGCGGCCCGCCACGTCCGGGCGCTGTTCGCCACCGTGGCCGGCGTGCTGGCCCTGCACGACCTGTCCATCCACGACGCCGACGTGTTCGTCTGGGACAACGGCGTGACTATCGTCACCTTGCGGACGGGCAATCCGCCGGACGTGCTCTACGCCGACGAGGTGTTCGCCCGGGTTTTGCGGGCCATCCGCTACACGCTCTCCGGCAAGCTCTTTTTGGACTACCGGCTGTCGCAAAAACGCAGCGCCTTTGCCTGCGGCCAGACGATCCGGGGGCCCAAGACCCCGCCGGAGGTGACCGTGGACAACCGCATTTCCGATCTCTACACGGTGGTCGAGGTGGCCTGCGACGACCGGGTGGGGCTGCTCTACGACATCGCCCGCACGCTTTTCGAGCTGCACCTGGAGACGCATCTGGCCAAGGTCATGACCCCGGCCGGCCGGGTGCGCGACGTCTTTTACGTGCGGGGCCTCGGCGGGCGGGTGGAGGACCCGGAGCAGATGGCCGAAATCAAGGCGGCGCTCCTCCATCGGTTGGCTGCGGGCGACCCCTGCGCCGGGCATTGAGGCGGGCTGGCGGGGGGGGACGGCTTGACGGCGGCAGGTGAAGCGGCGATAAAACGGTTTGTCCAATTAGGGTCAGGACAACATGTCCCGACCGGGAAGGAGTCGCCATGACCGAGCCCGTCACTGTCGCCTGCCCGCCGCGTATCGGTGAGCAGGCTCCTGATTTCGAGGTCGAAACCACGCACGGCATTTTGCGGCTGGAGGACTTTCGGGGAAGTTGGCTGGTGCTGTTTTCCCATCCGGCCGATTTTACGCCGGTGTGCGCCAGCGAGTTGATTGCCTTCGCCGGCATCGCCGATGCCTTGCGCGGCCTGCATTGCGAGTTGCTCGGCCTGTCGGTCGATTCCATCTTTTCCCATATCGCCTGGTTGCGCGCCCTGGAAGAAACGTTCGGCGTGGCCATTGATTTTCCGCTCGTGGCCGACACCGCCGGGGACATGGCCCGGAGCTACGGCATGCTCATGCCGGCCGAGTCGCGTACCGAACCTTCCCGGGTGACCTTTGTCATCGATGATAGGCAGATCGTACGGGCGTCCATGGCCTATCCCATGACAACAGGTCGGAATGTTGGCGAAATTTTGCGCCTGGTCCAGGCACTGATGACGACTGACGCCCACGGCGTAGCTACCCCGGCCGGCTGGAAACCGGGCGAGGCTGTATTAGCCCCTCCGCCGCGTACGCAGGCCATGGCCGCCGAATGGGCCAAGGCCGGTGGTGCGGCCTGCGCCGATTGGTATTACTGGAAAAAGGAGACTCCATGAGGCGCGATTTGGTGGATGCCGATGAAAGCCAGGCGGCGATCAAGCCGGACGGATCACTGACACAGATGGCCCGGGACGTGCTGCGTGCCTGCGATCCCCCGGCGACCAACGAGGATATCGCCCGGGCCCTGACCAGACATTTTTCCTTCGTCGAACCGCTGGTGCAGGAATGCATCCAGCAGGATTTGCTCAGGGAAAAAAACGGGCGCCTGGCTCTGACCGACCTTGCCCGGGAAAAACTCCTTCGCTAGGCGCGCCGCCGGCGGTACGGCGGCCGACGCGGCGCCCTTTACGCCCCGCGTCCCCGGGATTATGAAACCACGGCATACCGGCTGGACGAGGCGAACGCCCGGATGGCGTGGTCCGGTCGACGGGAGGGCAATGTGAACGCCAGAAACCGGCCCGCTCCTGCTACGCAGGGCCGCGAACCGGACGTGTGCCATCGTTGTGCGGCCATCGGCCCCGTCTGTTGCACCATGCCGCCGGGGAACGAGGAACACTGGTTCCCCGTCTCCGCCATGGAGCGGCGGCACATCGAGGACTACCTCGGTCTCGACCGGGGGGCGTTTACCTTGAGCCCCAATTCCGGTGCCTTTCGGTCCAGGCTGTACGGCCTGTTCCCCGGCGAGCGGCGGCAGGTGGAGACGCTGTTTCCTGACGGCCAGACCCATGCCCGTCTGTCCTGTAACGACCGGGGACGCTGTCTGTTCCTGCGCGCGGCCGGTTGTCTCTTGCCAAGGCCGCTGCGTCCGTATTATTGCCGCCTCTTTCCGTTTTGGGCCGTGGAAACCCGGGTGACGCTGCTGCCTTCGGCAGGGTGCCTGGCCAAGCGCGAGGGGCGGGACCTGGCGGACATGCTGTCGCTGCTCGAATGCACCACGACTGCAATCCTCGACCTCCACGGCAGGTTGCGTCTGGCCTGGGGACTTGCCCCCGCGGCGGATATGCCCTGTGTCACTCCCTTCCGAGCGAGATCCCTTACGTGAAAAAGCTGCTTGTCCTGCTCATCCTCCTCTTTGTCGTCGGCGCCTTTACGGGGCTGGCCGGCCTGGTCGGCCTCTACTACTGGGCTTCGAGCGATCTGCCGAGCTTTCGCAAGATCACCGACTATCGGCCGCCCCTGGTCACGACCATCTACACCCGGGACAACCAGGTGCTCGGCTACCTGTATTCCGAAAAGCGCTTCCTGGTGACGCTGTCGGAGATGCCGTCCTATCTGCCCAAGGCCTTCCTGGCCGCCGAGGATTCCACCTTCTACCAGCACGAGGGCGTGGACCTTTCGGCCATCTTCCGGGCCATGCTCAAGAACCTGCAAAGCGGCGGCATCAAGCAGGGCGGCTCCACCATCACCCAGCAGATCATCAAGCGGCTGCTCCTGTCCTCGGAAAAGAGCTATAAGCGCAAGATCCGGGAAGCCATCCTGGCCTATCGCCTGGAAAAATATCTGACCAAGGACGAAATTCTCACCATCTACCTGAACCAGATTTACCTGGGCTCCCGGGCCTACGGCGTGGAAGCCGCGGCCCGCACCTATTTCGGCGTGCACGTCGGCCAGCTCTCCATCGCCCAGTCGGCCCTGCTGGCCGGTCTGCCCCAGGCGCCCACCCGCTACAGCCCGTTCCGGGACTTCACGGCGGCCAAAAACCGGCAGCGCTACGTGCTCGGCCGGATGCTGGCCCAGGGCTGGATCACCCAGGCCCAGTACGACGAGGCCGTGGCCGAACCGCTCGTGTTCAAGAGCATGCCGGACCCGTCGTGGGAGGTGGCGCCGTTTTACATGGAAGAGGTGCGCCGGGAGCTGATCGCCCGCTTCGGCGAGGATCAGGTCTACAACGGCGGCCTGCACGTCTATACGGCCGTGGACCTCAAGCATCAGGAGGCGGCCGAACGGGCGCTGCGCATGGGGTTGGTGGCCTCGGAGCGGCGTCGCGGCTACAAGCCCACCCTGGAGAAGCTCAGCAAGGACAAGTACGCCGACTTTTTCGAGCACAGCGGCGTGCCCGAGGCCTTGATGACGCCCGGCCACTGGTTGAAGGCCCTGGTCACGGAGGTGTCCTCCCAGGGCGCGGTGGTCCGGTTCGGCAACAAACAGGGGTTCATCGCCGACAAGGAGCTCAATTGGGCCAAGGGCCGGGTGGAGGTCGGCGACGTGGTGTGGACCTCGGTGCTGGCCGCGCCGGACAAGAACGCGCCGGCCGAGGCCCCCGATACGGCCAAGACCGCCGCCAAGGCCGCGCCGACTCCGGCCGGCCGCAAGGGCAAGGCGTCGGCTTCGGCCCCGGTCGCGCCGGTCAAGTCGACCCGCGCCATGTGGAAGCTGGCCATGGAGCTGGAGCCGCGCATCGAGGGGGCCATCGTCTCCATGGACCCGCGCACCGGCGACGTGCTGGCCTGCGTGGGCGGTTTTTCCTTTGAAAAAAGCCAGTTCAACCGGGCCACCCAGGCCTTCCGCCAGCCCGGTTCCTCCTTTAAGCCCATCGTCTATTCCACGGCCATGGACAACGGCCTGACCCCGGCCACGGTGGTGGAGGACGCCCCGTTTTCCTACCGCGATCCCTGGAGCGGCCAGGTCTGGTCGCCCGGCAACTACGAGGGCGACTACAGCGGCCCCATGACCGTGCGGGCGGCCCTGGCCAAGTCCAAGAACCTCGTCACGGTTCGGATCGCCCAGCAGGTGGGCATGAAGAAAATCGTGGAGCGGGCCAGGGCGCTGGGACTGCGCGGCGAATTCGTGCCGTATCTGCCGGTCAGCCTCGGGGCGGTGGCCGTGAACCTCCTCGACATGATCCGTGCCTATTCCGCCTTTGCCCGGGACGGCTCCATCATCAATCCCCGCTTCATCCTCGACGTCAAGAGTCCCTGGGGCGAGGACGTGTTCAACAACAAGCCCGAGGTCAAGCAGGTCCTGTCACCGCAGACGGCCTACATCATGGCCTGTCTGCTCAAGGAAGTGGTCCGGGCCGGGACCGGCGCGGCGGCCAAGGTCCTCGGCCGGCCGCTGGCCGGCAAGACCGGTACCACCAACGACTTCCAGGACGCCTGGTTCATGGGCTTTTCCCCCTACCTGCTGACCGGCTGCTACGTCGGCTTCGACCAGCCCAAGCCCATGGGCCGGGGCGAGACCGGCAGCCGGGCCGCCTTGCCCATCTGGCTGTCCTACCGGAAGGTGGTGGAAGACGATTATCCGGTGGAAGATTTTTCCCGGCCGCCGGGCATCGTCATGGGCACGGTGGACGGCGTCCCCATGCCGTTTAAGGAAGGGACGGAAAAGGGTCCCTCCACCTTGCAGGGCGACGAGGAGCAGGAGCGGGCGCTTTTCAGCGATCCCAATGCACCGCTTGGCAAGGGCGAAGATTTGCTCAAACAGATGTTCTAGGCAGCCAACGCACGGTTTGCAGGCCGGGTCGGGACCAACGGGTTCCGGCCCGGCTTTTGTATTGCACTATGGAAAATATTTTCTGGAAAAGAAGAAAAGCGCACATTCCTTGCATTGTTTTTCGGGGACAAGGAAATTTTTTCTGGTGTATTTTATCTGTATTTTGCAAGATACGGACACGAAGGCGACAAGAAAAGACCTGTATTTGGCAGGGTGATAGGTTATATTCACCGGGGTGACGTAAAAAAAGTAAAATGGTTACATGGATTTTATTTGATTGTTGGGGTATAAACACCATGGATTTCTGTCCGATAAGCACGAGGTTGATCCTTTTGCATACCAACAAAGGAGTGCAGTCATGGATCTGATCAGCCTCAATTACAAGACGGATTCGGCCAATCTTTTGACCGGCTCGTCGTCGGGGAGCGTCACGGCGGCGTCCAACTACATGTCGGGTTCCTCGGGGCTCTCGACCGGAAAGCTCTCCACCGGCGGCAGCGACGAGACCAGCGTTTCCTCCGGCGGGTCGCTGCTGCAACAGCTCGGGAACCTGCAAAGCGCCGATCCGGACACGTTCAAGGAAGTGGCCCGGAACATCTCCGGCAAGCTGAGCGAGGCGGCCAAGGGATCGGATACGGAGACGGCAAGCTCCCTGTCCGATCTGGCGGCGCGTTTTTCCAGCGCCGCCTCCACCGGGAGCATGTCCGCCCTGGTGGGCACAAGCTCCGGCAGCGCGAGCCTACAAGGCTACTCCCGGTCGGGTGGGACATCGTCCGCCCTGGAGTCGGCTTCCGGCATCATTTCCCAAGCCCTTTCGGGCACGGAATCGGCTTCGGCGTAAGCCACCGCACCTTCCCCCTGCCGCCGGGCCTTTGCCGGGCGACCGGCGGCAGGGAAGGATGCGGTAGGCCGTCAGGCGCCGGGGCGGGCGCTGTCCCCGGACATGAGGGAATTTTCCAGGCTCAAGGCCTCCACGGCCGGATGCGTGCGCACCAGCCGCCGGATGTCTTCCAGGTAGCGCCGGGCGTGGCTCAGGTAGAACGACAGGGCCCGGCCGAATTTTCTGCCCACCAGGCCGTCGATAAAAAGACGGCTGATCTCCTTTTCCCGCAACAGCACGTACTGCGAGAGCAGAAACACCCGCCGTTCCTCCACGGACATGGCCCGTACCGCCCGTTCCAGGACCGTGCGCGCCCGGGGCTGGTACATCCAGAAATACAGCAAATCCAAGGCGTTAACGATGAGGATGTTGTCGAGATCCTCTTTTTCGGCCTGGAGATTGGCCATGAGGGTCTTGGGCGTTTCCAGAAGCCGGGCGGCATCCTGCTGGGGAAAGCGCATTTCGAGCTGGCTGTAGGCGTCGAAGAGCTGCTTGAATTTGGCTTGGTAGTCCTTGAGGCGCATGGCCACGAACCGGTTGCGGTCGGCCAGGCCCTCGATGACGGCGGCCACGCAGTCCGAGGCGAATTTCGAGACGATGGCCGCGAAGGGCTGGAGGGCGGCTTCGGGGGCGGCCACGCCGTCCAGTCGCAGGATCCAGGCGAGCAGGGCGTTGAGGCCGAGGGCCAGGGGAATGGACAGCACCGTGCGGAAGAGGTTGCCCACGGCCGCCGCCCGGGGCAGGCCCCGGTAGAGGTTGTGCGAGGCCAGATAGATGCCGTTGGCTACGGCCATGGCCGTGTAGAGAGCCAGGGGATCGGTCGTGGTGGTGATGCCGAGGTAGTCCCCCATGAGCACGGTCTTGACCAGGATGTCGAGGAGCGGCACCGACAGGCCGGTAAAGAGCAGGGAATCGGACAATCGGCTGATGCTGACGAAATCCTTCCAGGAGAGGAGCGGACTGTGCCGGAGACCGCCGCAGCCCAGGGCCGACTGGATCACGTTGCGCAGTCCGGTGATGCCGAACCAGAGAAACGGCCCCAGCCAGGCCAGCACCCACCAGGAATTGACCGCCGCGAACGACACGGCGGCCACGGCGAAGCCGGCCAGGATTTTGAGGGCGTTTTTGACCGTGCCGTTCAGCGTGCGCCAGGCCAGGCAGGAGCGGTGGCGGGGATGGCGCCGCTCGGCCAGGAACCGGGCGCCGGCCGTCGGGTGGATGCCCCCCAGGGTGAAGATGTTGGCGGTTTCGGGCCTGGCCTTGTAGTAGCGTCGGCCCAGCCATTCCAGCCGGCGGCGGTAGCCGGCCAGGCGCAGCCCGGGCAGCTCGCGCAGGCGCCGCAACAGGCCGGTCGACAGGGGCGAGGCGTATTCCTCGGACAGGGCCTGGATTTCCGGCGTCACCGTGACGCCCACCGGAATGCTGCGGCGCTGGCTGGGCCGGCCTTCGGGATCGGGGCGCAAGGATCTGGCCAGATGGCGCTGGGCCCGGGGGGACAAGGTGTCGCGTACCACCAGGCCCATGCCATGGTGGCGGGTGGACTGGCCCGTGGAGTCGGTGCCGATGCGGGCGGCCAGCGGCCGCTTGCGGTAGGCGGCGGTCAGCAGCGCAATGTCCTGGCCGAGGGCGCGCGCCGCCGCCACCTGCTCCGGTGTGCCACCCTCCGCCTCCAGCCGGTCGGCCAGCCGATGGATGAGGCGCTTGAGGGCCACGACGTTGCCGGCGTTGAGTACCGAGAGGAGTTGCAGGATCTCGCCGGTATCCCGGTCCGTCTCCTCGTAGATGCGCAGGTTGAAGACTTCCAGGGTGGTGATGCTCCCCCGGCAGGCCGCCAGGATGGAGAGCACCTCCAGGGTGGTCAGCTCGGCCGCCACCAGGGTGATGCGGTTGAGGCGGTGCAGGCGCATGATCCGGCCGGCCAGGGCCTCCGGACTCACGGTCAGCCGCTCGGGCAGGTCCTTCCCGGGGGACGCCGCGTCCTCGGCCGGGAGGTCCGGGTTGGCCTCGCGGGAGAGGTAGGTATCGAGCAGGGCCTCGGTGTCCAGGGCGTCGCGTCGGGCCAGGCAGCGGGCCAGGACCTCCGGGTCCGCCGGACCGTCGAGCAGGGGGGCGTCCTCCCGGTCGAGCAGCGGCCGGAGGCAGGCGTGGATATAGCGGGCCAGATGCTGGACACTGGCTTGGCCCGCGCCCACGAAGGCCAGAAATTCCTCGGGGTCGAGCGGCGGCAGGGACAGGCCGTAGCGGGCGTTGAGTTCCGGGCGATGCCGGGTGTTGAAGGCGGCAAGCAGGGCCAGGACCGTGCGCTGGCGGCGTAGCGACAACTCGAAGCCCTGGCGCATGAATTCCCGAACATCGGGCGTGGCCAGAAAATCCGCGAAATCCTTGGGCTGGCGGATGCCGCACGGCGTCCAGATGATCTTGACGGGCCGCCCCTGGTGCCGGGCCGGGCACTCGATGCCGATATGGACGTTGATGTCCATGATGGCGGCCGCCTCCAGCAGCTCGGCGGCCGTTTCCCGGCGCACGAAATGGTAGTGGATGACGGTGAGCCGCCGGATGCCCTTGATCCAGGCGTCCATGATGAGATGGGTGGGCGATTTGCGCCCCTTGGTGTTGGCGTCGTGGACGTGGTCGTCGAAGGCCATCTGGTTCCAGGCCTCGGGCATTTCCAAAAGATGGTATTCGTCCAGCAAGCGGCGTATTTCCCGGGGGCGGCCCGGCACGGCCGTCCGGAAATCGTGGGCCAGCTCCAGTTGCCGGCGGGGATTGTCCCGGGACCGCACCAGCTCCTTCATGATCTGGAGCAGCACCCGGGCGGTGTTTTTTTCCAAGCCGGATTCGGCCGTGGCCATCACCTCGTCGCGAAGCGAACGCAGGGCGGTCAGACGGTCCTTGGCCCGGCCGATTTCCAGGGAGCCGAGCAGGTGGACGGTGGCGTAGGCGATGCGCAGGCCCTTGGAGGCGGCCATTTCCTTGATGCCGTGGGGATGCAGATAGGGGGTCAGCAGGCGACGCAGGCTGCTGGAGCCCTGGCGGGAAAGCACGTCGTTGACGATGCGCAGCAGTGCGTAATCCCCCCGGTCGAAGCACAGGCGGCCCGCCAAGCCGGTGGGCCGGCCGGAAAATTCCGCGCCGCCTTCCGATGCGGGCAGGGGGGGGAACGTGGCGTCCGTGGGGGTATCCTGCATCATGGCGTCCTTTCACTGTACGGCCGTATCCGCTGCCGGGCGGAGCTTGAAGAAATAGCGTGTTTTTCCCGGACCGCCAACTGGGGCCGCGTCATGCTGGTTTCTCCCACCGTCTTTTGCTAGAAGGGAAGACGCCCTGAATCGCGCCTGGCAGACTGGCGGGCTGGGGCGAGGGAGGCGTATGGCGCACGATCGTATCCCTGCGGCGGCCTTGTCGACGGCGACCCGGACGGCCCGGCGGGTGCGTGCTCTGGAGGCGGAAGCCCTGGCCGCCTTGCGGGAACGGGGCGATGTGGCCGGCCATCGGGCCGCCCTGACCGAAAAGTGCCGGCTGCTGGCGGCCTTGCCCGACGAGGCGGCCGCCATGCTGCCCGATCCGGCGGCGCCGGACGTCCGGGCCTTTGTCGCCGGTCTGGAGGACATGGCTTCTCGGGCCGACATGGCCCAGTCCCTGGAGAGTGTTTTTTTCATGGGCGCGCTCCTCTATCCCGAGGATTACCGGGAGGGCGACCCCAACGATCTGGAACGGTTTCTGGGCCGGTTCGAATCGGCGGACTGAGGAGCGCGCAGCAGGAGAGAACGGAAACGGCGTTTTCGACGGGCAACGGGTGGCGCGTCGGGGTATCCCGACGGCTGCGGTGCCGGTGGGGTTCCGCCGGACGCCAGGAGGAGGAGAGGTCGTGGGAGTTTTCGATCCGATCACCATCAATGGCATGACCGTGCGGAACCGGTTCGTGCGTTCGGCGACCTGGGAGGGGATGGCCGAACCGGACGGCCGGGCCACGCCCAAGCTGGAGGCTGTCATGGCGGCGCTGGCGGCAGGCGGGGTGGGTTTGGTCATTTCCAGCCACGCCTATGTGGAAAAACGGGGCCAGGCCGGCCCCTGGCAGCTCGGCGTCCATGGCCCGGCCATGGAACCCGGAATCGCCCGGCTGGCCCGGGCCGTGCACGCCGCCGGCGGCCGGTTCGTCGTGCAATTGGCCCATGCCGGCTGTCGGGCCACCCCGGCGTTGACCGGGGAGCCCAGCATCGGGCCGTCGGTCGTCGACGATCCCAAGGCCGCGCCCTGCCGGGAGATGACGCCCGATGACTTGGCCCACCTGGAGGCGGCCTTCGGAGCGGCGGCATCCCTGTGCCGGGACGCCGGGGCGGACGGCGTCCAGATCCATGCCGCCCACGGCTACGGCCTGAGCCAGTTCCTGTCGCCCCTGACCAATCGCCGCACCGGCGCCTACGGCGGTTCCCTGGAGAATCGGGCCCGGCTGCTTCTGGAAGTGCTCGACGCTATTCGGGGGCGGGTCGGCAATGACTACCCGGTCCTGGCCAAGATCAACAGCGAGGATTTTACGGAGGGCGGCTTTTCCCGGGAGGAGTCCCTCCAGGTCGCCCGCTGGCTGGCGGACGCCGGCCTGGATGCCGTGGAAGTTTCCGGCGGCACCCTCGATTCCTTTCCCCGGACAGCCATTCGGGCCGGCAACTTTCCCATCCCCCAGGGCGAGGCCTGGTACCGCGAAACGGCCGCCGCCATGAAGGCCGCCCTGGCCATCCCCGTCATCCTGGTCGGCGGCATCCGCTCCATCGAGACGGCCGAAGGGCTCGTCGCTTCCGGGACGGCCGATATGGTGTCCCTGTCCCGACCGTTGATCCGCGAACCCGGGCTGATCGCCCGCTGGCAGTACGGCGACCGGGCGCCGTCGGCCTGCGTCAGCGACAACGCGTGTTTCGTCACGGCCCGCAAGGGCGAAGGCATCTCCTGCCTGACCAAGGTCCGTGAGGAAAAACGTCGCGCCCGCGCTGCCGCCGCGGTGGAGAAATAAGAGGCCGCCGGCGGCCAGGGAGGGGCAACGCCCCGCCCTGGCCCTTCCCTACCGGGGGAAAGCCTTCCCCCCAGACTCCTGCCTGGGGGGCGTTTTCACTGCGCCCCGATCTCGGTGCGGGGGATTTTTCTTGGAATTATGGGGTGCGAGGAAGCCGGAAGCAGGATGCCTCCGGTGGGTGAGGTCCGGGAGAGGTCACACCGCTCCCGGCCGCCGGAGGCATTCTTCTAAAAAACGAATCCGAGGCGAGCGCCGAAGGAATGCTTCATGATGCCGTTGACCACACCGGCATCGGTCTTGCCGTTGATCATGATCTGGGTATGGGGATTGAGCATGTAGGCGAAGCTGAGGCCCACGGTATGGGTATCGGCCCAGTCTTTTTGCCGCACGCCGTCGAGCTTGGTTTCGCCGCCGTAGAGGTAGATGTAGTCGAAGGAGCCGAAGAAGGCCGGGGTGAAGCTGTAGCTGAGATGGCCTTCCGCGCCGAAGTAGGGATCCTGGGCCGAGGTCACCCGGTTGTTGTAGATCCCCAGTGCGTTGGTATTGTCGAAATTGAACTGCACGTAGCCGGAAAGTTCCAACCAAAAGTTGCCGAATCCCTTGCCCACGCACAGCTCGTGCTTGGTGGTCCAGCGATTGGTGCCGAAATTGACGATGCTGTCCCGGTCGTACTGGCCGGTGGGGGCGGTCAGGAACGGGGTGTAGGCGAAGAAAAATTTGTTTGCCTTGTCATTGAGAAGCCAGATGGTCGAGGCAACGGTGAGGTCGCCGACGCCGCCGGAATCGTGGTTGGTCAGGTTGGCGTTGCCGAAGGGAAAGATGACCTGCGGATCGATGGTGAAGGGGCCGAGTGTGGTGTAGTAGACGCCACGAAAGATGCCGACGTTGCTATAGAGATCGGCGCCGCCGCTGATCCGTTTACCTTTGCTGTAGAGGTCGTGACCGAAGTAGTGGTCGTAATAGAGTGCCATGAAGACGGTGCCCGGATCGAGCGGTATATAGTCCCGCGGGCTGTTGGCCATGGCCAGACGCGGCAGCAGCAGAACCGCGATCAACGTCCAGACGATGCGCGTGGGGTGTTGCATGATAGTCCTCTCGGGTTGGGCCATGGGAACGGCTCGGGTTGCGGCGGCAAAAGGGGGCGGACCGAAGTCCGCCCCCGGCTGGGCGCGTTACAGGGAATTGCGGAAGATGCGTTCCACCACGGAGGCGTCCACTTTGATGGGCGCGAGCGGCAGCAGCACCTTGGACACGGAGGAGGACATGGTGGTCTTGACCAGGGCCGGGATATCGGCCTCGGAGAAGACGCCGGCCATGCTGGTGGACTGACCGACGCACCGGCACCAGGTTCTGAGGCTGTCCACGACGAAGTCGGTTTCGTTCGGAACGCCCTTGAGACCCGGGATGATGGGCGAGAACAGGTCGGCGATCACTTCGGGCACGGCCGGATAGATTTCCTTGACCATGGCCGGCATGAGGATGCCCAGGCCGTCGCCGTGGGTCACCTTGACGTTCAAGGTGCTCATGGCGTGTTCCATCGAGTGGGTGATGTGCAGGAAGCCCAGGTCGAAGCTGATGCCGGCGATGGCCGAGGCGTACAGCAGCCAGTACCGGGCCGTCAGGTTGCTCGGCTCCACGATGGCCGTGGGCAGGTAGGTGGCGACCAGACGGATGGCGTCCCGGGCCAGCCCGATGGAGTACGGATGGGTCAGGATGGTGGTGGCGGCTTCCAGGGCGTGGTTCACGGCATCGATGGAGGTGGAGATGGTCTGCTTGGTAGGCATGGTCGCCGTCAGCGCCGGGTCCTCGATGGTGTAGGTCGAGTAGATCTGCGGCGAAACGATGCAGGGCTTGTCCTCGCCGTCGGACTGGGCCACGGCGAAGGAGTCGCATTCCGAACCGGTGCCGTGGGAGGTGTTGATGAGGATGATCGGCACGGCGCCGGTAATGGGCTCGCCCTTTTCATAGAATTCCACGGCCTTCTTGCCGGGGTGCTTCATGAGCACGGCGGCCGTCTTGGCGGTGTCGATGGAGCTGCCGCCGCCGATAGCCAGAATGGCCTGGGCGCCGAAGTCCGTGCCCATGCTCGCGGCTTCTTCGCAGTTGGTGTAGGTCGGATTGGGGCGCACTTTGTCATAGTGCTTCCAGGCGACGTGCTTGTTGAGGGCGGGCTCCACGGCGGCCCAAGCGCCGCTGGCCTTGTAGGCGATCGCATCCGTGACGACCAGAATCTTCTTGATGCCCTGCTTGACCATGTTGTCCAGAATGTCATCGACTTTATTTATGGCTCCGACACCGAAGTAGGTGGTCGGCCGGGTAGGTTGCAGCAGAAAAATTTTGTTGATGTCGATCTTTTTTTCCCAATTTGTCATGATAACCTCCGGTCGTTGACGGTTGGCAATACTATAAATCTCCGGCACACCACAGTATACCGGCATGGTTGCGCAGGGATCCGTGACACTGCGTTATGTGTTCGCAGCCCCGTAACTATGCCGTTGCAATGGCAACTAGCAAGAATCCGACCACTCTTGCTGTGAAACGGAAAATATTAAAAAGACAAATTAATGCAGCGGCTAGCGATAATGGCCTTTGCCATCGGCTGATGCGAAAAGTGTCCACGAACTGGACATGCTATCTGTGCATGTCCAGTTCGTGGACACGAGAGGTGCGGAATGGACACCGACCGGTCACACGGATCGGGGGAGGGCGCGGAGGCGGTTGGCGGCAGGCGCCTTAGAATTTGCGCAGTTCGAAGAGCTTTTTCGTCTGGGTGGAGACGATATGGAAGTACTTGTCCTGGGGGATGAAGATGTAGGGGACGTCCTCGGCCCGGCGGAAGAGGAAGGCCGACAGGATCATGCGGTTGACCGCCTGGTGGCCGATAATCATGATGTATTCGGAATTGCCGCTTAAGTAGATGGCCTTCTTGACGCCGCGGTAGACCCGGGCGGCCATGGTGGTGTAGCCCTCGCCGCCGGGATAGACGAAGTCGTATTTGTTGGCGGCTCGGGCGGCGAAAAGGTCCGGCCGCTGCTGCTCCATCTCGCTGTAGGTCATGCCGTCGCAGGCGCCCACGTCGATCTCGTCGAATTCCTTGAAGGCGTGGTGGGTGGTCTGGCCCTTGCGCATCTCCAGGAGCGGTTCGGCCATTTCCAGGGTGCGGCGGCGGGTGCTGGTGAAGATGTAGGGCAGGGGGGTGCCGATGAAGTGGCGGGACAGGGCCCAGGCCTGGTTGCGCCCCTTTTCGGTGAGACCGGCGTCGCCGCCCATGCGATTTTCCAGGTTGTATGCGCTCTCGCCGTGGCGCACCAGGAAGAGGTTTTTGATCCAATCCGACACGAGCAGGTCGCGGATGCGGCCGTAGTAGGGCAGCGCGACCGAGATGCGCTCGGCCAGGATGCGGTTGTTTAAGGTGTCCAGGCGCACCAGCTCCCGGGCGTCGTCCGTGGGGTCGTAGATGTAGCGGTAGTAGTCGATGCGCTGCTCGAAGCTGACGCGGGCCGCCTCGGGGTCCTGCTGGGAAAATTCCGGCAGTTTGGTCTTGCGGGCCACGGACAGGGCCAGAAGCTCCGGGTCGTCGTTGACGCATTCGACGAACAGGATCGGATAGTTGGTCAGGCGCTGGCGTAGGGTGTCCCGGCGTTTGCGGGAGACGTTGGCGGCGTCGAGAATGGCGATTTCGCCGTCGGCCGACAGGAAGGCCTTGGCCTCGGCGATGTTGACGGCGGCGATGTGTTCGCGCAGGGCCACGGCCTCGGCGTTGTCCGGATCGTAGAACGAGGCCTGGGAGGTGTTCTGGGGGATGATGCGGCGGCGCACGTCGCCGTTGTTGAAGATGCCGACCCGGATGTCGTCCTTTTCCAGGTTCTCCTTGATCTTGGCCGCGACGGTGGACTTGCCCATGGCCGGCAGGCCCACCATGGCGATGTAGAGTTTGGGCGTGCGCCTGGCCATCAGAGGAGTCCGACCTCCCAGTTGAAGCGGCTGGAGCGTCCCCGGCGCGGGACGTCCCGGGGCAGGGGCTCTCGCAGGTCCACGAACAGGCCGTAGCCGGCCTTGACCAACGCTTCCCTATACTGGAGCAGATCCACTTCCCAGTTGGGGTAGATCCAGTAGGTACGGTCGTACTTGACCGCCCACAGGCCTTCCTCCTTGGGACTGACGAGCGGCTGGCAGGTCTTGACCTCGCCCGAGAGCGCCCGGGACAGGCCGAGGGGCCAAGCCCCCTGGGCCACCAGCCCCAGGGGCAGGGGCGAGTGGGACGGCAGGGCCAGGATGTCCTGGCCGGAGAGTTCCGGCGACACGACGGCCCCGGCAAAGCCCATTTTGGCCAGTTCGGCCAGGGCCAGCGGGTTGGCGATGTTGCAGAAGGGGCCGGCCCAGTATTCCACGCCCTTGGCCTTGTCCGGGAAGAGGCCGATCTGCCAGGGGGCGTTCAGGACGAACTTCTTGCCGCCGCGGTAGACGATGGCCGCGATCAGGCTCACGAATTCGCTTTCCTCGTCGGGCCAGATGACCGGCGGCAGCCACCACCAGACCTTGGCCGCCCGGCCGAGCGGCAGGTTTTGCGCCCGCTTGGTGGAGACCCACACGCCGAAGGCGTTCTTTTCCTTGTGCATGTCCGGATGCCGCCACACGCCGATGGTGAGGGGTTCCTGGCGGCCGGGGCGGCAGGGCTTGGGCATGGTGGCCGTAAAGGTGATGGGGGAGGGTTCCCGGTCGGCGATGGCGTCCAGGGCCATTTCCAGGGGCCGGAGCTTCTCCAGCAGTTCCGGTTCCCGACGGTCGATCAGGAAGACCGGGGCGCCGGACTCCGGCCGGGAGGCGGGGTCGAAGGTCAGGGTCAGCCGGCCGCCCTTGGGCACGGGTCGGGTCACCTTGACGATGCGGTGGCCGCCTTCGTCCTCGCAGCCCACCCGCAGGAGGTCGCCGGGCAGCAGGGCCACCCGGGCGGACAGGTTCCACTGCCCGTACTTGAGGCCGCGGCTGATCTTGCCGGCGGGCAGGCCCGAGCCGGTGCGCTCCTTGGTGTCGACGGGGTTTTTCGGCCGCTGGGGCAGAAAATTGTAGTTGGTGACGGACCGGCCCAGGGCCTGTTCCAGGTAGCTGGCCGCCATCTTCTTGGCCGACGTGTCGTCCGGGGCGTCGCACAGCAGCCGGTAGGCGGCCACGGTATAGTAGACGTAGTGGGGGCCCTTCTTGCGGCCTTCGATCTTCCAGGCCGTGATTCCCGGAATGGTGAGCAGGGCCTTGGTCAGGACGTCGAGGCTCAAGTCCAGGCAGGAGAAATAGCGGCCCTTGACGCCGCGATGCTCGTAGAGGCGGCGGCAGGGCTGGACGCACCGGCCGCGCAGACCGGATTTGCCGCCGAGAAAGCTGCTCCAGTAACAGCGGCCCGACACGTTGTAGCAGAGGGCGCCGTGGACGAAGGCCTCCAGGGACAGCCCCTCCGGGGCGGCCTCGGCCATGTCGCGCATTTCGTCGACGGAAAGCTCCCGGGGCAGGACCACCCGGCTGATGCCGAGGGCCGGCAGGGCCTTTAAGCCCAAAGGATGGGACACGCAGGCCAGGGTGGACAGGTGGAGCTCGCCTTGAAAGCCCGCCTGCCGGGCCACGGCGGCCACGCCCAGGTCCTGGACGATCAGGGCGTCGGGACCGACGTCCGCGGCCAGGCGGGCGATGAGCTGGCCGGCCTGGTCGGCCTCGCCTGGGGTCATCAGGGTGTTGACGGCCACGTAGGTGCGGACGTTTCGGGCGCGGGCTAGCTCGGCCAGGGCGGCCAGTTCGGCGAAGGAAAAGTTGCGCGCCAGCATCCGGGCGGAAAAACTCTTGAGCCCGGCGTACACGGCGTCGGCGCCGGCGGCCACGGCCGCCAAAAACGAGGAAGGATCGCCCGCGGGGGCTAAAATTTCAGGCTTTTTCGCCTCAGTCATAGGGATTCTCTTTTGCAGCAATTTTCGGCTGGGAACGCCGGAAGACGATCAACATAGGCGAAAACACGGCAAGAGGGAACCGTTATTATAGGACGCGCCCGCGGCCGGGCGGTGCCTGTCGGACGCCCGGGCTGTTGCATCCCGGCTTCTTTGGTGCGAAACGAAACGGACATAAAAAAGGAGTGGGTCGTGAAGCTGGTCACCGAGCAAATCGAGACGTTCCTGTCGGGCGGGGCCTGGATCCGCAAGATATTCGAACAGGGACTTGAGCTGAAAAAGCAGTACGGCGACGAGGCCGTGTGCGATTTTTCCCTGGGCAACCCCGATCTGCCGCCGCCGGCGGTGGTGGGGGAATGCCTGGCCGATCTGGCCGGGAAGATGGACCGGCCCTTTGCCCTGGGCTACATGCCCAACCCCGGCTATCCCGAGGTGCGGGCCGCCCTGGCCGCCCATCTCACCAAGGAGCAGGGCGTGCCTCTCGAGGCCGGTGACGTACTCCTGACCTGCGGCGCGGCCGGCGGCATCAACGTGTTTTTCCGGTCCGTGCTCAATCCGGGCGACGAGGTCATCTGCCCCTCGCCCTATTTCGTGGAATACGCCTTTTACGCCGGCAACTACGGCGGCGTGCTCAAGGCCATCCCGACCGTGCCGGACACCTTCGACCTGGATATTCCGGCCATGGAGGCGGCCATCACCGACCGCACCCGGGCGGTCATGATCAATTCGCCGAACAACCCCACCGGCCAGGTCTACAGCCGGGACACCCTGGCCGCCTTGGCCGCCATGCTCGAACGCAAGAACGCGGGCCGCGACCGGCCGATCTTCCTGTTGGCCGACGAGCCGTACCGCTTCCTGACCTATGATGGGGTGGACGTGCCGTCGGTGCTGCCGCTCTATCCCTATAGCCTGGTCATCGGCTCGTTCTCGAAGAACCTGTCCCTGCCGGGCGAGCGGGTGGGGTTCGTGGCGGTGTCGCCGGAGATGCCCGACCGGCAGAAGCTGGTGGCCGGCATGGTGTTCGCCAACCGCATCCTCGGCTTCGTCAACGCCCCGGCGTTGGGCCAGTCGATTCTGCTCAAGGCCCTGGGCCAGGGCGTGGACCGCTCCATCTACGAGCGGCGGCGCGCGGCCATGGCCGGCGTGCTGCGTCGCACCGGCTACGAGTTCTTCATGCCCCGGGGCGCCTTCTACTTCTTCCCCAAGTCGCCCGATCCCGACGAGCTGGTCTTCCTGGACCGGTTGGCCAAGGAATTCGTCCTGGCCGTGCCGGGCCGGGGCTTCGGCATGCCGGGGTATTTCCGGTTGGCCTTTTGCGTGGACGAGGCGGTCATTGCCCGGTCCGAGGCCGGGTTCGCCAAGGCGCGCCGCGGCTAGGGAGCGTCTCTGCGGGAAAAACGGCCCCGGTCGGCGGGATCGGGGCCACGGCGCAAGCGGGAGGCAGGGTGACGGCAGGCTCCGCGTTTCGGGTCGCCTTTCCTGAAGACGAGGCCCGGGAGGCATGGTTGCCGCTGTTGCTCGACGCCTACGCGGCGTTGGACGCGGGACTGGCCGCGGCCGTAGCGGCTTCGGGCCGCCGGCCGGCCTGCCGGGCCGGTTGCACCGCCTGCTGCCGCCAGCCCATTCCCGCCTCGTCCCTGGAAGTGCTGGGACTGACCTGGTTCGTCTACCGGCACAGCCGGGGCCGCCGCCGCCGGAGCGTGCGCCGTGCCCTCGCCACGGCCCGGGAGTCCATGGATTGTCCGTTCCTGGTGGAGGAGGCCTGTGCCGCCTATGCCGTGCGGCCTCTGGCCTGCCGTGAGTTCGTGGTCTTCGACCGGCCCTGCCGGCCTGGCGAGCAGCCGGTCATCAGCCGGCCCGGAGACGTGTTGCCCTTGCCGGCAGCGGCCCAGCGCCGGGCTTTCTGGCATATGCTGCCGTATTACGGGCTGACGGATCAGGCGCAACGCGAGGCGGCCCTGCGCGCGCGACTGGTGTTGCGCGATACGGATATTCTCCAGGGCCACGACTGGTCCTGGCTGATCCATCTTTTGGCATAAAAATTTGTTGACACGGGCCGCGCCTAAGCGTATCCACCACGCATTCATTCACCGGCTCAATTTTTTCCCCCGTCCTTGGATCTTGGCAAGCGCTTAAGCTCCCGACGATCGAAGAAATAGCCAAAACAGTCTGGAGCTGTAGTCTATGTCTAAGAAACTCTATGTCGGCAATCTTCCGTTTTCCACCAACGAAGACGAAGTGCGTGATCTGTTCTCCCCTTACGGTGAAGTGCAGTCCGTCAATCTGATCGTTGATCGTGAGACCGGCCGCCTGCGCGGCTTCGGTTTCGTGGAGATGAACGAGGAAGGTGCCACTTCCGCCATGGAGGCCTTGAACGGTAAGGCCTTCGGCGGTCGCGATCTGCGCGTCAACGAGGCGCAGGAGCGTCGCTCTTCCGGTCCCCGTCGCAACAACTGGTAGACGACGCGGTCGGTTCTGACATCAAGGCCCCGCCCTGCCAAGGGCGGGGCCTTTTTACTGCCGGGCCAGGGACGGCCATCTTGACGCCTGGACGCGCGCCGGCTATGAAGACAAACTTTGCCATCAACCGAGGTGCTCCAGGATCATGTTCGACAGCCTCACCGACAGACTCGACGACGTCTTCCGTAAAATCCGGGGTCATGCCCGGCTGACCGAGGATAACGTCCAGGAGGCCCTCCGCGAGGTGCGGTTGGCCCTTCTGGAGGCCGACGTCAATTTCAAGGTCGTCAAGGAGTTCGTCGAGCGGGTCCGCGAGCGGGCCATGGGCCAGGACGTGCTCAAGAGCCTGACCCCCGGCCAGCAGGTGGTCAAGATCGTCCATGACGAGCTGATCGAACTGCTGGGCGGCCAGGCCCAGACCCTGGACCTCGCGGGCAAGCCGGCCGTCATCATGCTCGTCGGCCTGCAAGGCTCGGGCAAGACCACCACCGCCGCCAAGCTGGCGCTCATGCTGCGGCGCGAACACAAGCGCAAGCCCTATCTGGTCCCGGCCGACGTGTACCGACCGGCGGCCATCGACCAACTCCATAAGCTGGCGTCCCAGCTCGATATCGCCGCGTTCCCCTCCACGCCGGACCAGAATCCCGTGGACATCTGCTCGGCGGCCGTGGCCGAGGCCGAGCGCTCCGGCCACGATGTGGTGCTCCTCGACACCGCCGGCCGGCTGCATATCGACGAGACCCTGATGGACGAGTTGGTGGCCATCAAGACCGCCACCAAGCCCGGCGAAATCTTGTTCGTGGCCGACGCCATGACCGGTCAGGACGCCGTGACCGTGGCCGCCGCCTTCAACGAGCGGCTGGATGTCACCGGCATCGTGCTGACCAAGATGGACGGCGACGCCCGGGGCGGCGCGGCGCTTTCCGTGCGCCAGGTCACGGGCAAGGCCATCAAGCTGGTCGGCACCGGCGAGAAAACGGCGGACCTGGAGATCTTCCACCCGGATCGGGTGGCCTCCCGCATCCTCGGCATGGGTGATATCCTGACCCTGATCGAGAAGGCGCAAACCGACGTCGACGCCGAGGAAGCCGCGGACATGGAGCGCAAGCTCCGCAAGGCCCAGTTCACCCTGGAGGATTTCCGTATCCAGATGCGCCGGGTCAAGAAGCTCGGCTCCCTGGAAGGCCTCATGAAGCTCATTCCGGGCATGTCCCAGGTGCGCAAGCAACTCGGCGAGGTCGAGATGCCGGAGAAGGAGATGACCCGGGTCGAGGCCATCATCAACTCCATGACCAGGGCCGAACGGAACACGCCCAAGCTCATTACGACCAGCCGTCGGGAACGCATCGCCCGGGGCTCCGGCACGACCGTGGTGGAAGTGAGCCAGCTGCTCAAAAATTTCAGCCAGATGCAAAAGATGATGCAACGCATGATGGGCGGCAAGGGCCTGCCCTCCATGCCCAAGATGCCGCCGGGAATGCCCGGCATGAGCGCCGCGGCGAAAGCCAAGGCCGCCAAGAAGAAAAAGGAAAAGCGGAAAAACGGAAAAAACGCTAACCCGTCGGGGTGGCGGAATTTCCACAACGTCGTCTTTCGAGCGAAAGGGGAATTGTTATGGCCATGAAACTGCGGCTGACCCGTATGGGCAGCAAGAAGTGTCCGTTTTATCGTATCGTCGCCATGGACTCCGCCAAGCGCCGCGACGGTCGGGCCAAGGATTACCTTGGCTACTACAATCCGATGGTTGACCCGGCCGAAATAAAAGTGGATAGTGAAAAAGTGCGGTCGTGGCTGGCTCTCGGGGCCAAGCCGTCCGATACCGTGCGCGCCCTGCTGCAGAAGGCTGGCGTCTAGCTCCGGCCAAGCCCGCTTCCTCGTGAGAGGGGCCCAACCGGAACGTCGCAACGCCGCCGCGTCCGTCCCCGGGTACGGCTCGGGGACCGTGGAACGGAAAGCGGAAGCGGAAGTCCTTCGCTTGCTCTTACGGTCACTGGGAGGTGCCTATGTTGAAGGACTTGATCGAATACGTGGCGAAATCCCTGGTCGATAACCCCGATGCTGTGCAGGTGTCCGAAATAGAGGGCGAACAGACCTCGGTCATTGAACTCAAGGTGGCCAAGGAGGACCTGGGCAAGGTGATCGGCAAACAGGGTCGTACCGCTCGGGCCATGCGTACCATCCTTGGCGCCGCTTCGACCAAGGCCCGGAAACGTTCCGTTCTGGAGATCCTCGAATAACCCTGATCGGCGCGATCGGCCTGCGCCGCCTATGACCTGCCGTTACCATGGCCGCAAATCGCTATATCATCGTGGGTGACGTGATCCGTCCCCATGGCATCCGAGGGGAGCTCAGCATCGACAGCTATGCCGACTCCCCTTCGTATTTCGCACCGGGCGCGCGCCTGCGTCTCGCGCCGCCGGATCGGCCCGAACGCGGCCGCGACTACGTCGTGCGCGCCGTCCGGGAACATAAGGGCCGCTTTCTCATCACCTTCGATGGCGTGCCCGATCGCACTGCCGCCGAAACCTTGCGCGGCCTGGCCGTCTGCGTGCTCCGCGACGATCTGCCTCCGGCCGCTCCCGACGATATCTACCTCGACGAACTGATTGGGGTGCGCGTGCGTTTGGCCGGTGCTGCCGCCGACGCCCCCGACCTCGGTGTCATCGAGGACGTTCAGGACACCGGCGGCGGCGAACTCTGGCGCATCCGCGACGCCACAGGCCGGGAAATCCTTTTCCCGGCCACGCCGCAGTTCGTGCCGCACGTCGATATCGAGGCCGGATGCGTCGTCATCGACCCGCCGCCCGGGTTGCTCGAGCTGTACCAGGTCGAGGAGTAGGGCCGGGCAGGGGCAACGACATCAGACTGGGGCGCTGCTCCAGACCTCTCCAGGGCGCTGCCCTGGACCCGCCGAGGGGCATGATGCCCCCCGGACCCCCTCGATGGGGGCGCGGGAAGGTGTCAGGCGGATGGGCCAGCGGCGAAGCGCCGCAAGGGGAAATTTCGGCGGGGAACGCATGGGTGGGAAACATGCCCCTCGCTCAGGGGGCCCGGGGGGAATGATTCCCCCCGGCCGCCGGAGGCATCTGGTGCAGTTTACGCTTCTGAGCATCTTTCCGGAATTTTTTGATTCCTTCCTGTCGTGCGGGCTGTTGGCCAAGGCCTTGGCGTCCGGCCTGGTGACGGTGGATCGGGTCAACCCCCGGGATTTTGCCACGGACAAGCACCATACCGTGGACGACCGGCCTTACGGTGGCGGGCCGGGCATGGTCATGGGCCTGCCGACCCTGTGTGCCGCCTTGCGGTCGCTGCCGCGTCCGGGCAAGCTGCTCATGCTTTCGCCGGCCGGCCGGCGGTTCGACCAGCGGCTGGCGGCCGAACTGGCGGGCGAGGACGCGCTCACCCTGATTTGCGGCCGCTACGAGGGCATTGACGCCCGGATTTTCGATCTTTTCGACATCACGCCGGTGTCGCTGGGTGATTTCGTGCTGTCCGGCGGCGAATCGGCCGCCACCTGCCTGATGGAGGCGGTGGCCCGGCTGGTGCCGGGGTTCATGGGCAAGGAGGCCTCGGCCGACGAGGAGAGCTTTTCCGCCGGGCTGCTCGAATATCCGCAGTACACCCGGCCCGAGGTGTTCGAGGACCTGCCCGTGCCGCCCGAGCTGTTGGGCGGAAACCATGCGGCCATTGCCGACTGGCGGCGGCGGCGTTCCCTGGAGACGACGCTGGCCCGGCGTCCCGACCTGTTCGACGCCACCTGCCTTCGCGAGGAGGACGCGGACTTTTTGCGGGCGAAGCCGCGACGGCGTCCCGGGCGGACCATGCATATCGGACTGGTGCACGGCCCGGTGCTCCTGAAGGATGGCCGTGTCGGCACGGTTTCTTTGACAAACCTTGATATTCACGATATAGCGCGCGTTTCCCGTACCTATGGCCTGGGCGGGTTCGAAGTGGTCAGCCCGCTTCGGGACCAATTGACCCTGGCCGAGCGCATTGTGGCGCATTGGCGTACGGGACCGGGGCGCAGGGCCAACCCGGATCGGGCCGAGGCCTTGTCCCTGGTGCGGCTGCACGAGAACCTGGATGCGGCCCTGGCTGCCGTGTCGGCGGATCATGGACAGCCGGCGGCACTGCTGGCCACCAGCGCCAGGGGACCGGCCACGCTGTCGTTTCAGGCGGCGCGGGAGGTTATTGCGGCCAGGCCGGTGCTGGTCGTCCTGGGCACCGGACATGGGCTGGCCGAGGACGTGTTGGCCCGGGCCGACGGCATCTTGCCGCCCTTGCGGCCGTTTTCGGAGTATAACCATCTTTCGGTGCGGGCTGCGGCCGGCATCCTCACCGACAGGCTGCTTGGCGACGCGTTGTAGGCGCCCGGCGGCGACAACCGACATTCCAAGGCCTTTCGGGCGCGGCACGTCCGGCGGCTTAGCGAGGAGAAAGTGTCATGAACGTGATCAATGCCATCGAACGGGAGCAGCTGCGCCTGGATATGCCGGCGTTTCGTCCCGGCGACACCATCAAGGTGTATCTGCGCATCCTTGAAGGTGAAAAGGAACGCATTCAGGTCTTCCAGGGAGCGGTGCTCCGGTTGCGTCGGGGCGGGGTGAATTCCACCTTCACCGTGCGCAAGGTGTCCGACGGCGTGGGCGTGGAGCGGGTGTTCCCCATGCACTCTCCGTTCATCGAGCGGGTCGAGGTGGTGTCCCAGGGCAAGGTGCGCCGCAGCCGGCTGTACTACCTGCGCGCGCTGCGCGGCAAGGCTGCCCGCATCAAGACCAAGACTGCCTGGGACTAGGCCACGGCGTCGCCGTGGATGTCCCGGGGAATCCCTTCTTCGCCGTCGTCTGCCTGCTGCCCGTGTGGCAGCCGGGCAGACGCGGCTTTTGTGTTTCGGGCGGTGCGCCGCATGATGGCCGGATTGGATGAGGCCGGCCGAGGCTGCCTGGCCGGGCCGGTGGCGGCGGCGGCGGTGATCCTGCCCGAAGCCTACGAGCTGCCCGGTCTCACCGATTCCAAGAAACTCTCGCCGGCCAAGCGGGAACGGCTGGCGCCGCAGATCAAGCGGCAGGCCGTGGCCTGGGCGGTCGGCTTTGCCTGGCCGACCGAGATCGACCGCATCAACATCCTTCGCGCCAGCCTGGCCGCCATGGCCCGGGCGGTGCGCCATCTCGGCTTGCTTCCGACACTGCTGCGCATCGACGGCAACCAGCGTATTCCGACGGCCTTTTTGGACGGCCTGGCCGTATCGCCGCGCCAGGAAACCGTGGTGGGCGGCGACTTGAGCGTGCCGGCCATTTCGGCCGCTTCCATCGTGGCCAAGACGGCCCGGGACCGGTTGATGACCATCCTGGCCCGGCGGTATCCCGGCTACGGTTTCGAGGCGCACAAGGGCTACGGCGTGGCCGCGCATCTGGCGGCCTTGCGCCGGCTGGGGCCGTGTCCGCTGCACCGCTTGACCTTCCGGGGGGTGCTGCCGGACGCCTGCCGGCAGCTCGATCTGCCCGGCCGGTAACCGATTCCTATGCACGAGGTGATGCCATGGCCGGCAAGAAAGACAAGTCATTGGCTTTACGGCGGACGAAGAATTCGATCAGTGGCTCAAGGACACAGCCTTGAAGATGGAAATGGGAAAATCCCTCCTTGGCGTCTATGGATGAAGCGTCTATCAAGGCTAAAAACAAAGTCGATATAACATTGGTATACTATCCAACCTCATGCTCCCGTCTATCTCTCCCAGTCTCCTCTATTCAGGGGGCCTGGGGGAATGATTCCCCCCAGTACGTTCCGAGGACGTCGTTTGGGGCGGCCGGAGGCGTTCGCATGAACGCCCGGCGTGCACCCCATTTGGCCTTGGGGCAGGCGGGCGAGGATGCGGCCGAGGCGCTGCTGTCCGCCAAGGGCTATGCCATCGTGATCCGCAATTATGCCACCCGGGACGGGGAGGTCGATGTCATCTGCCTGGATGGGGAGACGGTGGTCTTTGTCGAGGTCAAGACGCGGGGACCGGGCAGCCTGGCCCGGCCGGACCAGGCGGTGACCGTCACCAAGCGCGGCCGGATCGTTCGGGCCGCGGCGGCCTTTCTGTCCGAGCGCGGCTGGTGGGAGCGGCCCTGCCGGTTTGACGTGGTGACCGTCCTGGTGCGCGGGGACGGTCGGCCTGCGGTGCGGCATCTGCGTGATGCCTTTTCGCTGGACGAGGCCGCCGGCACCGGCGATTTCTACCAACCCGGCTAGATCGCCCTACCGGGCGAAAGCGGCGGCCGCCTCGCGCAGCCGCGTCTCCACATAGCCGACATCCTCGGCAGCATCCGAATCAAGATCGAAACAGCGGGCATCCTGGCTGAAAAGACCGCCGGGGATGACGTCACCGCGCTCTTCGGGGTCGGTGACGGTATCGGCGTAGAAGCAGACGGACAGAAAACGCTGGTCGTCAAGGCTGGTGACGTCGATCATGACGGCGACCGGCCGTTCGCCGGAGGTGGGGACGCCGCGCAGGCTGTAGGTGATCGGCGGCCGGGGCACGAAGGTGACGGTCAGGCCGTCGAGATGCTCCAGCACCTGGCGCAGGTGGGCAAAGGCCTTTTTGACGCCGTGCGGATCGTCGGTCCAATCATGAAGAAATGCTGCCAATGCGGTCATGGTTCCCCCTCGGGCGCGGCTGATCGCTGCCGATGCGAAGGTTGCCGTCGACGATGCCTCCGGCGGCCAAAGGGCCTTGCCCTTTGGAAACCCGAGAGGCGTTGGGTGTTGTCTGTCTGCCGTGAGGCGCGGCAGTGCAGCCAGTGTAGGGCAGGGGGGAGCTGCCGGCAAGGTGAGCGCGGCGTCGGGGCCTGCCGGCGCGGTGGCCAACAGGCATTGTCGCACGGATGTTGACGGCGCAAAAAAACGGCCGCCGGGCGAACCCGACGGCCGTTTCATGCCGAAATCGATGTCATACCGCGCAGGGGCGGGGCATCACTAGTACGTGGCGCGAAATTCGTCACGACGGTTCTTGGCGTAGGCCGCCTGGCTGTGTCCCGGATCCAGCGGACGCTCCTTGCCGTAGCTCACGGTGGAGAGGCGATCCGACGGGATGCCCAGATTGCTCAGGTACTGAGCCGCAGCCTGGGCACGGCGTTCGCCCAGGGCCAAGTTGTATTCAGAGGTACCACGCTGGTCGCAGTTGCCTTCCACAACAACCTTGATCTGCGGGAACTGCCGCATGATCTCGGCCTTGCGGGTCAGGATCTGACGGGATTCGGCAGTCAGGTTGGAGCTGTTGAAAGCGAAATGGACCATCTGAGCCAACTCATTGGCGGCCTGACCCATTTTCTCACGCAGCGCGCGTTCCTGCTCCAAGCGAGCCCGTTCCTGATCTTCCCAGCTGGAACCGTTGCCGGCCCCCGCGCCGGCACCCTTCTTGGCGCAGCCGAAGCCGGCCAAGGACAGCATCAACACCACAACAACCAAGGTCACGATTCTTGAACGCATTTTTTTTCTCCTCCTCAATTACCTGCATGGGCATGTCGATAATCAATGGGCCCTGCCCGCGGCCGTGTTCTCGGGTGCAGATGAAAGCACTATCCGGAACCGGCCCACCCTTTACGCTTCCCGCAATAAAAAGCAACAGCCATCTTTCCGGCATTCCGCGGGATTCTCGCGGCGCCGCTTTGCTCTTTTGCGCATGCGGCCGGGTAGCGTTAGCACATTACAAGAAAGCCATGTTGCCTGAACCTCCTATTGGGGCAACGGCCCCCAGGCCGGCATTCTGGCCGGACCATTCCCGGTGGGCACCATCACGGGCGGCGCGCCATGGCGGGTCGTCACATAGATCTTGCGTTGCCCACTACGGGTGGAACTAAAGGCAATAAAGTAGCTGTCCGGGGAGAAGGACGGATTCTCATCCGAACCGCCGCCCGATGTCACCTGGGTTTCCTGACCGCTGGTCAGGTCGTAGACGAAGACCTTGTGGGCGCCGCCCAGCTGCCTGGTGTAGGCCACCAGCTTGCCGTCCGGGCTCACGCACGGATTGGTGTTGTAGCCGGAGCTGGTGATGCGCCGCCCGCTGCCGCCGCCTTCCTTGATGTAAATATTGGGGCTGCCGGAGCCGTCGTTGACGTAGGCCATGACCCGGCCCGACGCGTCGAAGGACGGGGAGACGTTGATGCCGGATTGTTGGCCAGCACACGTTCCGGCTGGTGGTTGCTGCCGAGCAGGTAGATGTCTTGCTTGTTGTGTATGATCATGCTGACGGCGATCTGGCCGCTGGGCAGGAAGTGGGGGCTCACCACGTTGGTGGAGGGCAGGGTGTAGACCTGCGGTTTGCCGCCGCCGGACCAGATGCCCAGGTAATGGGAACGCGACCCGATCAGGGTGAAGGCGATCTTGCGACCGTCGGCGGACCAGGCCGGGCTCATCGCCATGCCCAGGCCGTTGTAGTTGGTGATCCGCGACAGCCCCCGGCCCATGGGTTTGACCACCCATATTTCGCTGTTTTTCGGGCCGGTTTCCTTGACGAAGGCGATCTGGGAGTTGAAGAAGCCGCCTTGGCCCGTCAGTTTGGCCATCAGTTCCATGCAGAACCGATCGGCAATGTCGGGCAACTGGGCGTCGGTCACGCTGTCATAGCCCTTGCCCACCAAAACTTTTTGGGAATAGACCTCGTAGGCCCGGAGTTCCACGTTGCCCAGGTTCCCGCCGGGCGTCCAGGACGAGGTGACCAGGACATCGACCTTGGCCAGACTGAACGGCCGGAAGTCGATCTGGTCCGCCGTGGGGCCGTTGACCTGTCCGGGAATGCGCGAGGGCGGCACGACCTGCAAAAACGGCAGGAACTGCAAATCCTTGTTGATGAGGTCCTGGAGTTTTTCGGCCGGAGATTGCTGTCCGCCGCCGGCGAAGGGATGGGCCATCACCAGATTCATTTTGGCCTGCCCCGGTCCCTGAATGTCCACGGACAGGGAAGCCTCCTGGGCCCGGGCCGTGCCCTGGCACAGCAAGAGCAGGGCGAACGCCGCCCCGACGAAAAAAGCCTATGATTCGCTTCTGCATACGCATGGTCATCTTCCCGAGAGTTCCTGCGAGTTGAAGTTGAGCTGCAATGTGGAAAGCCCCGGCGGCGGCGCCGGCAGATTTCCGGTTTCGGCTACGGCCTTCAGGGCCGACGCGTCATAATTGGGCTGTCCCGAAGCTCGTACCAGCTTGTATTCCAATATACGGCCCGTTTTGTCTATACGCAATTCCACCGTGGCGGTGATGCGCTGTTTGCTCACCATTTGGGGAAATCGCCAATTCTGTTTGACGACCTTGTTGACGATCTGGGCGTAGACGGCCAGGGCGGTACTGCCGCCACCACCGCCGCCACCACCGCCGCCGCCTCCGCCACCGGGACCGACGCCGCCGTAGCCGCCGCCGGCGCCGGAACCGCCGCCCCCGCGGCCGGCCGCCCGCTTGGCATCGGCCAGGGCCTTGGACACGGCGTCGCCGCCGCTGCCGGAACCCCCGGAGGCCGCCCGCTTGGCGTCGGCCAGGGCCTTGGCGACGGCGTCACCGCCGCGGCCGTGGCCGGCCTTGGCCTTGGCGTCCTTGAGGGCCTTGGCCAGGGTTTCCTTTTCCGCCTTGGCCGCAGCGGCCTTTTTGGCTTCTTCGGCCTTCTTGGCTTCGGCGGCCTTTTTGGCGTCCTCGGCTTTTTTTCGCCTCGGCCGCCTTCTTGGCCTCTTCCGCCTTTTTAGCCTCTTCGGCTTTCTTGGCTTCCGCAGCCTTTTTGGCTTCGGCGGCCTTTTTCTCCAGCTCCACCTTTTTGAGTTCGGCGGCCTTTTTGACTTCCTCGGCCTTCTTGATCTCGGCCGCTTTCTTGGCCTCTTCGACTTTTTTGATCTCCGCGGCCTTCTTGGCTTCGGCGGCCTTTTTGGCGTCCTCGATCTTTTTGGCCTCGTCGTTGAAAAGCGGCTTGGACTTGGGCTCGGCTTCCGATTCCGGTTCGGATTCGGGCTTGGGTTCCGGTGTTCGCGCGGCGGCCGGTGCGGGCTCGCCGGGCTTGCCCGGGGCCTTTTGCTGGTCGGCGGGAATCTCGGTGGCGGGGCCGTTGCCCTCACCGGCGGGTTCGAGGGGGCCGGGCTGCGGCCGGTCGCCGGGGCCCTTGGGGCCGGGCGGCAGGCCGGGTTGCCCCGGCGGCAGACCGGGAAGTCCCCCCAAGTTGACCAGGTCCACTTCGTAGACCGGGACATTGAGGTTGAACTTCACCGGCTCCATGTGCACGAAAAGCAGGCTTGCCAGCACCACCGTCAGGTGCAGAAAGATGGAGAAAATCCAGCCAAGGACACGCATGGGAACTCGTTTGGTGGGCGCGGAGGACCCGCGCCCGATCCTTACTTTTTGGCTCCGCCGGCGGAAGCTCCCGGTTTTTCCTCTTCGGCGACGACGCCGAGCTTATCCACGCCGGCCGCCTTGACCACGCCCATGACCTTGACCACCGTGCCGTAGGGCACGGCCTGGTCGGCCCGCAGAAAGAGCTGCTTGTGCTGGTTGGTGACCAGCTGCTGCACCTGGCCGCCCAGATCGGTCAGTTCCACCTGGTATTTGTCCAGATACAGGGAGCCATCGGCCTTGACCGTGAGCACGACGCTTTCGTTTTCCTTGGGAAGAACGCTGACGGCCCGGGTCTGGGGCAGATCGACCTGGAGCCCCTGGGTCATCATGGGGGCGGTGACCATAAAGATAATCAACAAAACGAGCATCACGTCCACGAAGGGCGTGACGTTCACCTCGGATAAGAAACGGCCCGCCATAGCTTAGATCCTCTCCGAGGAATAGCTGCTGCCGCGGCGGACCGGGGCCTCACGGGGCGACCGGGTTTCCTGGGGAGCCCAGCTCACTTCGCGCTGGATGCGGTTGAGGAAGGCACCGGCGAAGTTGACGAGCTCTCCCTCGATGGATTGCACGTAGCCCAGGAAGAAGTTGTAGGCGAGCACCGCCGGGATGGCCACGGCCAGACCGATGGCCGTAGCGACCAGGGCTTCGGAAATGCCCGGGGCCACGGCGGCCAGGGCGGCCGATTGCATCAGGCCGATGGTGTGGAAGGAATGCATGATGCCCCAGACCGTGCCGAACAGGCCGATAAACGGCGTGGCGTTGGCGCAGGTTGCCAAAAACGGTAGGGATTTTGAGAGCTTGGCCAGTTCCTGGCTGACGCCCTGGCGGAGGACCCGGCGGATGTTATCCATGGCCACGTGTCCCTTTTCCGCAGGGTCGATATCGGCCTGCTCCATGCGCATCAGTTCCTCGAAGGCCATCCTGCCGACGAAAAAGGCTGGCGACTGGCGGGATTCGCCCAGGGCCCGCATGGCCGACCGCAGGGAATCCGCTTCCTGAAACCGGTTGTAGTCCCGGAAGGTATCTTTCCTGGCGCTGGTCAACGTGAAAAGCTTGACGAAAATAATGCTCCAGCAGCCGAGGGACATGGAAGCCAAAAGGACACAGCACGAAGATAACCGTCGGTGTGGCATTGGCAATCATGGCCCAGAAGCCGGCATGTGGCGTAAAGCGCGTCCATACTGCACCACCCGTTTACCGTGTCAGAGGTTGGGAAAGCACCAGATCCGCCAGCACAGGGCAGGGCCTCTTCCGCCGGCGCGACAATGCGCACGTCGGCCAGGTCGCTGAAGGTGCTTTCCGTAAGATTGATTTCCACAATGACGCCACCCCTGGCTTTTACCGCTTCGGGAAGATGATTGGCCGGGGCTACCTTCCCCTGAGGTGCCCGCCACCACGATCACGTCTGCGGCCAAGGCCAATTGATCGCTTTTGTTGAGGGCGTCAAGGGGAATACCTTCGCCGAAGAAAACGATGTCCGGCCGCACCATTTGGCCCGCAGGCATCGCACAGCCAGGGGATGTCCCGGGAGGTGAGACGGTAGGCCAGGGCAGGATCGTATTCCCGACCGCAGCCCATGCAGTAGTAGCGCCCGATGCCGCCGTGGAATTCGATGACGTGGCGCGAGCCGGCCGTCTGATGCAGGCCGTCGATGTTTTGCGTGACCACCGCCTCCAGCCGGCCCTCCCGTTCCAGCCTGGCCAGGGCCACGTGCCCCGGATTGGGCTTGGCCTGCCGTAAGGTTGCCAGGGCGTCCACAAGGAATTCCCAGACCCGCCTCGGGGCGAAGCGCAGGGCTTCGGCCGTGGCCACCTCCATGGGATCATGGCGCGACCACAGGCCGCCCGGACTGCGAAAGTCCGGTATGCCGCTGGCCACCGACAGTCCGGCGCCGGTCAGCGCGAAGGCATGTCGCGCGTTCCGTAGCAGCCGGGCCGCCTTGCACAGGGCCTCATCCATCGGATATCCTTGTTGCCGGCCTGAACCGGTCCTCCCGGACACAGGCTGTGTTTTTTTTCAACTTATGCTACGAATGTCAAATAGTGATGCGTAGATGGTAGTTGCGTGACAGTGGAGGAAAAATTCGTGATTCTGCTGCGAACATGTCTGCCGCTTGCTCCTGGTGGCGATGCTGACCGTGCCCGCCCAGGCGCAGTCCATTTTCCGTGATAGCCGCACGGCCTCCCCCGGTTCCACCACCCTCGCCGCCCCGGGCCGCCACGGCCGCCCCGGCCATTCCGGCGGCGCCAGCCGCGTCGCAGCCGGCCGCACCGACCGTGCGGGAACCGGCCCGCGCCGACCGGGCCCGGGAAACCTGACGCCACCAAACCCGGCGGGCAGATCAAACGGAAACCGTCGCGCCATCCCCTGCCGCCCGGCAGCGTGGTGGCGCCGCCCGGGTCCATCATCCTGCCGCCGGCTTCCGTGACCCCGCCGCGCGGCCGGACGGACGACAAACGCCGGATCCACGCCGTCAACCGCTGCAATCAGCAGCAGATCGCCTGCAACAACGGTGCAACGCCCACAGCCACGGAACCATGCGCACGATTTGCTATCGGCAATGTTCCTCGCGCTACCTCAACTGCGTCAGCCGGGCCAACACCATGCCTTGAGCCGGCGACTCAGACCGACAGCCGCTCCCGGTCCGCGCGGCGGCTGGGCAGGGTGATCCCCGCCCGTGTGGGGCTTGACCTCGCCGGGCAGGGCCGGGCGGGCGGCCGCGAAGTCGGGGTCCCTGGCATCGAGGTCGTCGAACAGGGCGCGCAGTTCCGAATCGGCCCGCAGCAGCCGGACGTTGGCCCGATAATAGGCCGTGACGTCGTCGGCCAGGGCGGCCAGGCCCGTGCCGCAGATCGCGCCGATAGAAGCGCAGATCCTCGACGGTCTCGCCGTCCGGACCGAACGCCACGGGCGTAGCGGTCGGGATGCACCTCGTAGAGGGCGATGGCGCCAAAGCGTCCGGGCAGGGGCACCGGCCGGGCCATGGCCTGTCGGGTCTCCCGCTGGGCTCCCCGGCAGATCCGGAAGACATGCCGGGAAAATCCCTGCTTTTGCAGCCAGACCAGATGGTAGACCAGCACCCGGTCATACAGGCGTTGGCGGAAAAGATAGGCCACGGTCAGGGCGATCAGAAGCAGGGCCGCCGGGATGGAGACCCACAGCGACAGGGCGGCGAGCCAGGCGGCGAACCGGTTCACCATGTCCGCCAGGGCGGCGAGGAGCTTGACGGCCGTGCGGCCGGCCGCGTCCAGGGCCTGCAGCAGGAAGGCGCCCAGTCTGTCCAGGACGGCCCAGCAGATGGTTCCCGCGCGATCGAGGATATCGTCCATGCAAGCCCGCTACACCTGCCGGCCGGCGCTGGCAAGCCGGCCGGTCGCCGCGTCCCGGGCAAAGGCGATCAATCGCGCCGCTGCCGGGTGCCGGCGGCCTTTCGGCCGGACGGCGCTCAGCACCACCTCCGGCAAGGCTCCGTCGAGAGCGCGGAACACCACGCCGGCCCGTTGCCACACCCGTACCGAGGCCGGCAGCAGGGCCAGCCCCCATGCCGGCCGCCACCAGGGACAGGTCGTGAATTTCGAGGCGGCTTCCTGCACGACCACGGGCACGGCCCCGGCCTGGGAGAGGGCGGCGGTCATGGCGTCCGCAGGCGCGGCAGCGAGCCGCGCGGCGGCATGACCATGGTCTGGCCGTTCGAGCGCGGCGAGGGGATGCGCCGGCTCCGGGCCAGGGGATGGCCGGACGGCAGGGCGGCGATGTAGGGCTCCCGGGAAATGACGGTGCGGTATGCCCCGGGCATGGCCTGACCGGCGTCGCGCACGAAGCCGAGGTCGAGGTGGCCGGCGACCAGGGCGGCCATCTGTTCGCGGGTGGACAGTTCCCGAAGCGTCAGCTCCACGTCCGGCGCGGACGCGCGGGAAGGCGGCCAGCCCGGCGGCCAGGAAGGCGTCCATGGCCGGATTGACGCAGCCCACCGTCAACCGGCCGGCGAGGCCCTGACCGACGCGCCGGGCCGTTTGTTCGGCTTTGGCGGCCAGTTCCAGCAACATACGGGCTTCGTGCCCGAAGGCCTCTCCCGCCGGGGTCAGCGTCACCGACCGGCTGGTCCGGTCGAAAAGCCGCGTCCCGAGCGCCTCCTCCAGCGCCTTGATGCGCTGGCTGAGCGGCGGCTGGGCCATGCCGAGCCGCGCCGCCGCCCGGCCGAATGCAGTTCCTCGGCCACCGCCAAAAAACACCGGCAAATCGCGCAGTTCCATCGATCAATACTCTTTTCGTCTCAATAAAGATGTAAATAAGTATTTCACATATGGATGCGGTCTGTCTACGTTGGCGGAAACCACAGAGGAGGAATGGCTATGAACGAACGGTATCAGCGAGGATGGGCGGCGCTTTCCGCCCTGGCGCCGGACAAGGCCCAGGCCGTGCAGGATGCCCTGGCCGACATCGCCCCGGATATGGGGCGCTTTGTCGTGGAATTCGGGTATGGCGACATTTTCACCCGGCCGGGGCTGGCCCCGGAGCTGCGCCAGACGGCCACCATCGCCGCCCTGACCGCCCTGGGAAACGCCGCGCCGCAACTGGCCTTCCATATCGAGGCCGGGCTCACCGCCGGGCTCACGCCGGAGGCGATCGTCGAGATCATCTACATAACCACCGTGTTCGCCGGCTTTCCGGCGGGGCTCAACGCCCTTGCCTGCGCCCGACAGGTCTTCGCCGCCAAGGCGGTGACCGTCACGCCGCCAGCGGCCCACGCCCCGGACGAGACGGATCGTCGTCGGCGCGGGCTGGCCGCGCTCGACGCCAGCAGTCGGCAGGCCGGCCAGCACGTGCTCGATGCCTTGGCCGACATCGCCCCGGACATGGCCGGGTTCATCCTGGATTTTTCCTACGGCGACGTCATTTCCCGCAACGTGCTGCCGCCGGCCCACAAGGAAATCGCCATGATCGCGGCGGCGGCCGCCCGGGGGACCATGGCGCCGCAACTGGCCGTCCATATCAAGGCGGCCCGGCAGGTCGGCGTCAGCCGGGAACAGATCGTGGAGACGCTTGTTCAGATGGCCGCGTACGCCGGCTTCCCGGCCGCCCTCAATGCCCTGGCCACGGCCCGGACGGCGTTGGGAGAAGATGCCTCCGGCGGCCGGGGGGCATGATGCCCCCCGGACTCCCTCGCCCCGAAGGTTGCGTCTCACGGGACCCAGGCGACGATCGGTCGTGGACGTCAGGAAGCCCCTAGGGCAGGGGGGGGCAGGGCGGCGCCCCGGCGCTTACGCCTTTTGGGTGCGCAGCCAGTGGACGAGGCCGAAGCAGCCGGTGAGCATCATGTCGCCGCCGGGGCTGGGGAAGTCCACGTCGAAGTCCTTGAGAAAGGCGCGTTTGGGCCCGATGACCGAGGTATAGGGGAAGATGCCCGCCGCGGGCGGCAGGTCCAGGGTGAGGCAGCCGTGGCCGCCCCGGTCGAAGACCTCCTGGCCGGGTAGGCTGCCCCGACGGAAGCGGGCGAGGTCGGCCCAGGTCTCCTCGGCGGAGAGAATGCCGGTGTGGTGTTCGTAGATGCCGTGGATGCGGCCGCGGAAGAGCAGGGCGGCCACCAGGTGGCTGTTGCCCACGTTGACGAGCATGACGCCCGGTTTCCCGGGAGCGGGCGGCCACGACCGGATCGGTCAGGGCGCCGAGGATGGCGGCGGCCGCCGTGTCGGCCACCGGTCCGCCGCCGATGGAGGCCTGGAGCACGGCCAGCCGGGTCAGCTCCTCGGGCGGCGTCTCGTAGACCAGGCCTTCGGGATGGCCGCCGGCCTGGAGCAGAAAGCGTTCCCACAGGGCGAAGCGGCCGATGCGGCTGCTTTTGCCGGGATGCAGCCCGTGGTCCTGGGCGGCGGCCACGACCACGTCGGGTTCGGGCAGGCCGGCCGCGGCCAGAAAGGCGCGCCAGAAGCCCGGGTCGAAGTCGCCGAGAAAGATGGTGGCGTAGCCGGCCGGCCGGCGGGGGGTGGATGACGGCGGCGGTGGTGGCGGCCAGGCGTTCGGGATCGTCGGTCAGGGCCCAGACGGCGTCGGGATGGAGGGCAATGGGCAGGCCGGCCTTGAGGTGGGCTCGGAAGGCCTTGAAGAAGCCGCCGCCCATGTTGCGGCCGGCCAGGTAGACGGACCGGCCGGCGGCGGTCAGCTCCGCCAGCCGCTTGGCTACCAGTCGGGCCGGCGTCGGCAGGACGAATTTCGGACAGTTTTCGGCTTCGAGATCGGGCAAGGCGTAAAAACATCCTGCGTGCCGGATCCGATGTCCAGGCACAGCGCACGGTCCGGCCATGGTATGCTCCTTGTTGACGGCAAGGAGCCTTCTACGCTTCCCGGTCGCAGGCTCAACCGGCGGTTACGAAAATGGTCATCGCGGTTGCGAAAAAGCACAAAAAATGCCCCATGGTCCGGAAGCGGTACCCATGGGGATGGACGGGCGCGGGGGGCGGGGATATGACGGAGCGAACCGGGGAAACCGGTCACGAGCATGCGGTTAGGAGGCAAAAGGAAACAGCAAATTTCGGTAAATGAAGCGTTCGTACACGGAGCACATCCGCCGGGCCCGTTCCTTGGCCACGCCGAAATCCATGAGCCGGCAGTACATGTGCACGGGATTCAGCCGGTGTTGCAGATAGTTGCGTAGCGCTTCATAGGGATCACCTCGGGGGAGCATTGCCGCCCTACGTTTCCTGCTAAGCAAAAAGCGTACCTTTCTTTCGTTCGTTCCGTCGCGTTGCCGCCTTCGGGCCGTCACGTTCCTTATCGGTTGGTTTGCGGTAATTTTAGCCGCGAACAGGACACGTGTTTGAAAAAAACGGGTATGTGGACCCCTGTCGGGAGGACTGGCGGGTGACGGGAAAACGGCGCCCGGCGGGGCTGCGGCAGTCTCACGCGGGGGGGGGCAGGATTTTCCGGGCTGGGCGGGGCGGGGCCGCGAACGCGGACAAAAAAAGGACGACCCGCCGGGGCGGGTCGTCCATAAAAGAGACGTCCTTCGCTCGGAACGCTAGGCGTTCTTGACGGTCGGCTTGGTCACCGGCGCCGGAGCGCAGGCAGCGGGTGCACACGGTGAGCGTGGTCACTTCGCCGGAGGGCAGCTCGGCCCGAACCTTCACCAGATTGGGCGAGAACGACGCTTGGTCTGTTATGGCGTGGCTGACGTTGTTGCCGACCTGGGGCTTCTTGCCGCAGCAGTCGCAGACTTTGGCCATCTTCGATTCCTCCCGAACATCTATGGTTCGCCCAGGCCCGCCATTGCCCGGGAAAAAGTTCCGGTCCCATGAAAC